>Ga0247779_1000234_pt1 | contig 40715 bp, 49 predicted proteins | sample UWRJL221509R5_FD_179925 | JGI IMG/M metagenome (GOLD analysis project Ga0247779, IMG submission 179925) | Plant litter microbial communities from Arlington Agricultural Research Station in Wisconsin, United States - UWRJ-L221-509R-5 | ecosystem: Environmental > Terrestrial > Plant litter >...
TAATTCTTCTCATTCCAATCATGATAAGACCATGGAGACATTCATGACTGATCATGTAATTTTGGGGCCAGTGATCAATGCCAGGACAAGGCGAGCATGGAATGAGAAAAACAAGCGAACGTAAGCAATAATACTTTTGGAACGCACACGCAGGCAGTGTCATTGAAAGGAGAATATACTCACGTCTTGATTTCCGTACTCAATAAAAGCGTATCCTCGAGGTTTCCCTTTCAGCGCTCCGGTTTTATGAAAAAGAAAGTCGAGTTTGGTGACCTTGCCAAACTTTGAAAACACTTGTAGCAACGCATATCTTTTGATATGCCGTTACATTAGCTCTAAGTAAGGGTATAGCAGAGCAAGAACGTACTCATCTACCGAAGGGTGCAGATTGCCAATGTAAAGTCTATCGGTGAGAAGTGGTCGTGCTTCACGTTCAGAAGTACTGTCCGAGTTTTCCTTGCTTATGGGTTCGCTTTCTCCAAGCACGGGATACGATAAATGAGTGTTTTCTGTCGGATTGGGTGCCGTTGTATTTTCCAAATCATCCAGAGTGAGGGCGCTGCTGCTCGCCATGTTCATGAGATGAGTGGTAACTCGTTCACCGGCATTCATTTGCGTCTTTGTCACGGAAATATCCGGTCCGTGTCACCGTTTTAACCATTATGTTTATTTTTTTCTCCATGGTCAGAGAACACTGATATGGATTCAAGGGGACTAGAAATTATATATATGTATTTGATATTTTACCTCTTAATAGAATTTGCTTTTTGGAAGTTCTGAATCTGATACAATAGCAGAGGTGCTCTTTGCTGAATAGCAACAGTTATCACCTTTCTGCTCTCTAATATCTTACCGATTTTGATACTGCGCATCTGTAAAAAAAAGTGTATGAAGGGGAAGTTTATAGGAATGAGGTCTTCTTGTTTCGTCCGAAAACCTATAGACCAAAGACAGAAGTTTGACCTTAAAGATTCCTGCACGAATTGTAAACGTGCTATCACTACCAAAGCCCTTTTAGAGTCCTCTGCAAGCATTAATGGGGTAGTGGTAACCTGGGTCGTTGCCATTCGAGTAGTAAGCTCGACCCGCCGGGGGTTCGATTCCCTCTTAATGCATTCACTCATCTTTTTCTTCTAATATATTGGAATAAATATTCGTCAAGTACAGAGAACATGTTTCTGTCATCTTTTGACTCGAGAGTAGTTTGAGGATTACAAAATAAAAGGATCTCTCAGGACCAGTTGGAAGAAATCAGCATGGCGTTATTTAGCAAGCACCTTTGTCGACCCAAACGCCAGCTAGAAAAGACGGTCTGTCAGTGATCTTTTGGATCAATTGAACCTCCATAATTGGCGTTACTGACCAGAACCGCCGGGAACATCTCCTTGCGTCCACCAAGATGCAGTCCAGAGGTGTCCACCTAAAATTTATTAGTTTCTGATGGAGTAAGAACGAAACGAAGATTACTCACCGTATGAGGCCTGGTTTCCTCCGACGTAGACAGTCTAATCAAAAAAATCAGTGTTCAAGACCTTAGACGAGGGTGAGAAGATATTTACGCTTGCCGACCAAGCAGCGACGCCACCACATGATCCAGGTGAGTTAGTAGGACCAGTTGAGCCCGTCGTCGTTCCGGGAACTGTCGTAGTTGGTGCAGTCGATCCACCCTGGCCCATGTTATTCCTTATATTGTCCCACTTGCTGTTAGGGTAACTGCATAGATGTTCAGTGTTAGAGGCGTGATCATTCAAAGGCTGCATATGGTTAACCTGATGTGATTCTGGGTTTGGTCGAGGGAGCCCAGAACGCCCGCAGAAGTACCAACCAGCGAAGCAGAGCCTACTTTATCGGTGGAAAGCTATCGTCATACGTTTCAGCATTCTGCCAGAATCGTAAAAAAGGATAGATCTTACTTCCCAGAACATGGAACCTGCAAGACCTTTCGAGAGCAGATATTGGGTCTTGAGTTTGATGATGTTCGGCGTGTCGTAAGAAACTAGTTCTTTTGTGGCAGAGTTGTACGAATAACTCGTTATATCAGTTGTATTTTCGAAGACTTGGGCTCCAGCCACTGTCGGTATGTTATTTAATGTGTTGCGTAAACTTGGATTGGGAAAATAATGAACTCACAGGGGAGTACATTGTACGAGTATATTCCAGCCTCGACTGTTCCGGGACCGATCTGTATTGGTTGTCAATAGAATCTCGCAAATCTTAAGTGAGAGATACACACTCCACTGTATGGTTGACCAATTCCGGCCGTGTTCTCGAAGGCACGACCATAGAGTGGCATGCCTAATAATCAGTCAATCAGCAACGGGCCGCCAGATGTATTGGAGTCAAAAACGCACCCAACACCACCTTGTTGGCCGACGCGCCTGATCCGAGGTAGAAAGTGATGGCCGCATCAGTGCTAAAGCCAGTGCGAGTACCACCGTATACGTTTGCTTGGTTATCAGCGAAAGTGAGCCATGAACCAGCGTAGTCATAAGCCTGTTTGGATTAGATTAAGCGACATGTGTCGTGTACGAGAGCACTAGCCACCGACCATGAGATTCCAGTAACTGAGTGCGCTGTTCATCTGAGAAACCATCAAGTTCGCGTAGTTTGCGGGACCGGCGGCGACAGCTGCAGTGAGCAGGTAAGGAGTCTTGTCGCCTTTGCGGGTAGCAAGGTCATTGAAGGCAGAACGCAGTGCCGTCATGAGGTCTGCAAGACCTTGACCTTGCGAAGAATCGGCGGGGTATTCGAAATCGATGTCGCTGAATAAAATCCACTTTGAGTCGATTCAGGAAAGGCCTGTTTCGCGTACTCACATTCCGTCGAAACCGTAATCTTCAATGAGTTGCACTGCATTGCTGACAAATGTTGCTCGAGCAGAAGCCGAGGTAACAAAGTTGAAGTGCCCTGCGAAGGTAATAGGTGCTTAGCATGAGCTCTGAAGAACTGTAATCCTTCTTACCGGCTTGTGAGTAAGTCCATCCTCCAATAGACAAGAGGACCTTAAGATTTCGCTGTTTCAACTTCAAAAGGTAGAGTTGCTTAAGGCAGCCATAAAGGTTGTTTCCGGTCTCATCCCAGGAGTCAGAAGGGAAATGTTTCTATCACTTGATGAGAGGCAACTTGACCCGTTACAAATGATCAATACTCACTTGTTCATCTGCGTACGGGTCAGTCAGTTTGATTGCCCCTGATGACGCGTCCGTATCCGCGAATGAGTACAGGATATCTAAACAATGCAAGCTTTAATGTGATTTCCAAGAAAAATAAAACGCGACGTACGGGTCAAGGGAGCAGAGACAATGTCAGTTGGTTCTGAGGTCAAAATTAAGATCAACGAGATATACAGTTCTGAAATTTAAGCGATACTTACGAAAATTGGCACCATAGATACCCCAGTTCGTGAAATAGGCAAAGGAAACTTTTCCGGTGTCGCGCCTTTGAATGACGTGCGTCTTCGGGTCGGTCTCAATCATGTACCTATTAGGTGCATATTTGTAACGTTCCGGTCGATGCATAACCTGTGTTGCATCGACTGAGAGCATAAACAATGCAGTGATAGATGCAATAAATAAAAGACGCTTGAAGGCCGCTTGTACTGCCATAGTTCGAGTACCAATAGAGAAGAGGACTGAGAAATAGGCGATGAGAGAAAGTGAATTTACCCTTCCTATTTGTACTTTGCATGTAAAACACTATCCAAGCACCTGACAAGTCATGATAAGACGAGTTATCGAGTTAACATATGGTAGAGATAGTTGCGCGCTATTCAGTTGGTATAGCACATGATGGTATGCTTGAATTCTGCTGGTATGTTGCTCGTACAAGCCTTAAAGGAAAGCAAGGTTCGCTGAATCAGGCGGCATTTTTCCATGCGTATGACGGTGTTATTTATAGGAAGATCATCGCAACTCATAGAGTGTATAAAGACCCAAGCAGGAGAAATAGTGCGCCCAGAGAGAAGAAATCCCATAGAGATTTACCGCCAGCTATATTTGCGATGCTTGAAGAACAATAGACAGGTGTTGAAAGCTTAAGCATAGAATAAAGGCCACACAGACGATGCTGACAACAATTTTTATGAGTTCGAGGGAGAGATAACAAGCGCCAGGAACTCGTGTACTGTTGGATAAATCGTCTTTATTACCGACTGATGAATGACAGAAAGGTTTTGAAGATGAAAAGCTGGATGAAGATTGATAGGTAAAGCGTCGGTAGAAGCATTGCAGCGCACATGGAGTACGAGGAAGAAGGAAAACCAAAAATGTGTTCGTGAGATAAGCAGGAAGTTCAGTACCATGTAAACGGTTGATCGTTACGACTGAGGGAGAAGTAAGAAACCTAAGGTCTCCGGCCTCATCACTAGATTGTGACCAGGTCACATGCAGGTGACCCGAGGATAAACGCACATGGCTCTAGCAGACCTATTTTTGGTAGTATATAGGCAATATTTAGATGCATATCAAATTTCAGTTACATCCAAATCGCCATGTGTGCAGAGACTTACTACGGCGGTGCCGCTGTTAGTTTCTCAATCGATATGCCAGATAATAACAAATGCTTGTTACCTTTTTTGTGCTGAGGGTAACGATATAAAAACTTTAAACCACGAGGACCAAGGCAGTAGATACAGATTCTTGAAGTGGGCTCCAAGGAGTCAGCGACTTTGCCTCCTGACTCTCTACCGGGGGAATAAGCAGAAATATCCATGTGTATGTTCAGACGAGCTGATGCTGCTATGTGACGGTACCAGTCAATGTATAATAAAAACCGGTACTACTTATGCATATGACAGATATTCCAAGATCGATCTATGATGTAGTGCAAGAGAAGTTAGCCCGGATATTAGGGTAGACAATGTATACATGTGCTCATGAGCGGACGTTGGAGCTCGCTAAAACTAGTATTGGTCTCGAATGTAGATACTACCATTGCCGAAGGTAATAGTTGTCGGCAGCTCGTACCTTCAATTGATAGTAAGAATAACGAGTCGGTTTCAGGGCAGTTTTATATATATATGGGCTTGTCTGAAAGGCTATAATTAAGGGCTAGTTAGAATATTATGCGCACTATAGACACCATAGCCTCGGCGAGGAAAGACGGGAGGATCTACGCACCTTCTCGGAGTATGTCGAATATAAACTCGAGTCGGAAGGAGGTAAGACAACACTAATACAAAAATATTGCGGCATCACAATTTCTACATTATAGAGAGCCAACTATGCAGTCCATGGTTTAACTATGCCAAAACTCGTACTGTCCAAGACCTCTATCCAAATGATTAATCCTTGGGAACGCGCCCTTCTCTTGAGTTGTGACTTTAGCTAGCTAAGAAAACCTTGTATTTCGCATTTAATCTTGAGAGTTCAAGCAGTGGAGCTACCTAAGACCAGAAACTTCGCTGCACAATGCAGGCGCGTCGCGCAGTCGCGCCTCAAATAGATCACGTGATATACGAAGCGCCACTATAAAACACAGGATGAGTCCGATGAGAATCATGATTCATGCATTGTAACAGATTTCCTGGAAGTAAAGAGTGTGAGAGACTGACTACTTATAATCATGACTCGAGAAAGGAAGGAAACCCAGGAAAAAAGAGAAAATGATGAAACAAGATGGATTGTGATATGTGTGACAAGTGGCATGGGGTAGTATAGCATAACGATTACGATAGCAGAAACGACAGAAAATAAAGGCAAATGTAGATGGTAGACATGGTATTCTATTAAGAGATTTGAGTTGGAGAAGCGAACAAGAAAATTAGAGTATATGGATGCCAACAATGATGAAGAAAGAAAGAAATTTGCACTGGTATCAATCAAAAACGAAGCTACAAAACCTCTCGAATCAGCTACTCTGTTTCCGTGCTTCAGGATGCCGGAGTGCGCAAAGGGCCACTTCGACTTTGAGTAGACTGTATGATTTTGATGAATAATGACAATAATATGCGACAGCTGACTCCAGGGCCCACCTCAATTCCAATCACCTCCACCATGAATATCCAATGTCAATTTTCGAGCAGACCTATGATGACACAAACCAGCGTTTGCGGAGAAGATGAGGTATACCTCATACGTCCACATATATTAAAATCGGTTCTCCGATGCCTTCAATCTCGGGTATCACACATTTGAGATCGAAAGCCTTTGCTAGTACAATCTTGAAGATTTTTTGAACATTAATGGATGCCGATGTAGAGCAAAAAATGAGGGATGCATGCATAGCCTTTGCGAAACGCTTTGCCTGGAATAGATAGATTAGTTCGCAAGATGAAGACAATATGAATGAATAAATAAGGACCTGTTTAGTTATCTCTTCTTGCTCATCGCGCGGGAATGTGGCAAACTGATCAAATTTCGTGCCGATCAGGAAAGGTATAGCAGTCTAGAGAGGCATAGATAATCGAAGTGCCATGAGTTTGGAATATGATCACGAGGGATTCAAACCTAAGGGATCTAAGCACAACGAACCTTGTTGAACCCCCGCGCCTGTCGATACCACTCCTTCACAGAATTGAGAGTAGATTTCCGAGAGAGATCGAACATGAACAGAATTGCAACGGCGTCATTACAGACAAGAGGCAGCATGTTCACAAACTCCCTTTGGCCACCCAAATCCCAGATAGAGAAAGTAATAGTTGTTCTACGAACGGATATTGTCTTCTCCATAAAATTGACGCCTTATGGGGAAGTAAATACGTAGCAAAAACAAGCTGGCAACGTGGGGACGTACCCAGCGTCTGGATATAATCCTCATCAAAACTACCTTCCACATATTTTACCATCAAGCTCGTCTTTCCTATCTGTGAGTCCCCGACCATGCCAACTTTAATCACGACACTAAACAACGTGTTATTAGAGGAAATGATTGGTAGTGCTAAACCTTACCTATTCTTTTCATCGCTATTCTCGACGGTCTGTGAACTGGGACCAGCTACAGCGGGCGGTGTTGACGCTGAGTTTGACGCTGAGGACGACATGATCGGTGTGATCTGTTTCTTTGTGTGATGTTCGTGTAATGTGGCGCGTATGACACGGCCCTTGAGTGGAAAAGAGAGTTAAAGAGTGGAAGTCGAAACCAGAATGAACAGAAATCGAGAAACAGATGAAAAACGCGTGTCCTGGACCGCGTAAGCGGATCAAGCTCTTCGTTGACCACTCTCAATCGGAAGTGGGTCCGAGAGCAAACGAACTATAGCCGTCGTCGTCGTCGTCAACACCGAACCAGGCAGACACAATGGAGACCTCAGAGACGTTTGTGACGACTGGCTCAGGGACGGCTGATGGGCTAATGCGAAGGCCTTTGCCAAATATTAGACCAAACATTGCCGGTACCGTATACGTGTGTTAAATTTGATCTTTAGCCTTCTTTGGATCCTTGTCTCTTGTTTTAGTAACATTTCTGCTCATACTTCAATTTATCTCCAAAGTTTTCTTAGACATTCAAATACTCTAACCGCCTCGTATCCTGAAATACTTTGAGGAGAATATATGGAAGGGCTCACCTTCTGCTACCAATTGATTGGCCCTTATAACGAGTTGATCGCTCTATCCATCCATGTGCTACTCTCGGAGATTACACCTTTTCTGAACCCCTGACGAGGCAACATTACGACAGCATGTCCCTATCACGGGTAGTAGCCTGACTATACAACCACACATACTAAAGGGTCGAGGTCGACAGGTATATGCCTCTTTCGTTCTTGCAATTACCTTTTCTTGTTGGGACTGGACCATAGCGGACCTCGGCCATTTATCACTCTGTAAAGCCTGTTTCCCCACATTGAAAGACTGGCTTAACGTAATCTTCGAAGAAATCAAGCACGTTGCAACAAAATCAGTCTCTCGGATTAATTATCTGACGAATACGACCCTTGTGACCTTTGACGACTACGGTGGGTACAAAAATATGACGCGCCCCGCGACTACATTTATTTCGTCTCGCTGGCTCTAAAGTATAGATATTGCTCTTCTTCCGACTCTTTTAGAGATCGGTGCCTTTGCATTCCTCGACGCTCGCCTGGCAATATCACGGTCGTTCTTCGGATTTCTTTACTGTAAATGTCGCCACGTCATTTGCTGCAGTTTAGAGCACTCCATTTCGTACGTGTAGACAAAGCTGATTTGAGTATGTCACTGTAAGATTTGTTGTCTCTATACGCGATAATTTATCCGGCTGAAGACGACTAAGGTTGATAGGAAAACTGGTCACAAGCTACATTGAAGCCGAACAGTGCCCGTATACCCTACCTCCGTGCGTATACAATGTCTGGAGTCGTGAAAATAGACAGCATTTTGTGAGGTTGTCATGAAATTCACCGGACCTTTCTCGCTATCATGGTGGTACGTAAGGAACAGTATAAGTAGCAGCCGACGGTCGACTTTCCATTCACTATCTCTGTAACCTCTTCCACTTATTGCAGCAATGTTGCTGCGTCTAGCTTTGTCCGTCCTTCCCATTGTGGGATCTGGTGCGTTACTATATTGTATAACAAGATGTAGACTGATTGCTACTATTATTTAAAAGCACTCGCACAAGCTGGAGGTCCTTATGTTGACCCGGATAACGGGATCACATTCTACGGATACACTGACCCCGTCCACTCAGTGACATATGGTTTTGTTTTCCCTCCTCTCGCTGATAACTCTCAAGAGTTCATTGGTGAAATTGTTGCGCCTATTGATAACAAATGGGCGGGAGTTTCACCTGGAGGGCAGATGTTACACAACCTTCTTTTGGTCGCATGGCCAAACGGAAACTCCATCGTTCGGTCTGCTAGATATACTGAGTAAGTTAATATTACTAGAAGAAAAAACACAACAATCTTATCTTTGAGAATTCCAGGACCTATGTGTTGCCAACGTTCGTGCAAGCTTGTTTTATTTTCCAAGTCAAAGTTAAAGAATTGGTTTTCTAGAGCTATGTCCGGTCCTATCATTACCGACCTTCCGTCGACCAAAGTAAATGCCACTCATTGGAAATGGGTCTATCGTTGCCAAAACTGCGTTAGTAAGTCTTCAGCCCCTCATTGCCTATCCATAATCAGATACTCACACTCTCGCGTGTAGCTTGGAATACTGCTAGCGGTCCTCAGAGCATCCCTGTCGGCGACTTTGGTGTACCCGCATGGGCTGTATCTTCAGTAGGCGTTGACACTCCGGCTGACCCTCAAAGCACATTCCAGGAACATACAGACTGTTAGTAAATTTAGCGATGGAATTGCTACGTCTTCTGAAATCTCTCTTTGCAGTTGGCTTCTTCGGACTTGACTACTCTTCGGCTCATGTGTCTGATGCTCAATACTCTCAATGGGCAGCAGGAGGAACTGGCTCTATTCCGACCAGCACAACTGTTATTCCCACCTCTACTTCGAGCACCCCAACATCGACCCCGACTGTTGTTGTAAGTTTCTTTGTCTAGGAAGATTATTCATGATATAAACACGTTTGTAGGCTACACCATACGATTATATTGTCGTTGGCGCTGGCCCAGGAGGGCTTGTTACAGCTGATAGGCTTTCTGAGGCCGGCAAAAAAGTTTTGCTGCTCGAACGTGGCGGTCCCAGTCTCGGGTCAACAGGCGGAAATTATCAACCTACATGGCTCAAGGGAACGAATGTAAGATTCATTATATTTGCATTGCTGACAGTTAATCTAATAATTTTACATAGCTGACCAAATTTGACGTCCCGGGATTGTTCGGTGAATTCCGACATTTTCCTGTATGTAGTAGCTTCTCGTTCTAACAAAATTTCGTTCCTTCAGAGACCCTATTCTCAGATAGTAACCCATTCTGGTGGTGCAAAGGTGCTTGAATAGCCTTCTCCCACTTTAATCCATTTTTTGACCGTCTAACATCAAGATGTAAATGTCTTCGCTGGCTGTTTGCTCGGTGGAGGAACTGCAATTAATGGGGCGTAAGTTTCATCTTCATTCACAATTTGCCATCCCACTGACTTTCATCTGACAGTCTATACTGGCTCCCTAATGATGCCGACTTTTCTAATGCAGCAGGTTGGCCAGTTAGTTGGGGTAACCATGCCCCGTACACTGCAAAATTGAAGGCACGGATTCCCGGAACCGACCACCCTTCTACGGATGGCAAACGTTATCTGGAACAAACTTATGATGTGGCCTCCCAACTTCTAAAATCTCAAGGGTATAGCAACATAACCATTAATGATAACCCAGACTGGAAAGACCATGCCTATGGTTACAGTGAATTCTCAGTAAGTGAAAAATCATGCGTCACGTTAGCATGCCCACTCATCTATTCCTCTAGTTCATCAATGGAAAACGTGCAGGACCGATCGCGACCTATTATCAAACCGCTGTCGCTCGAAAGAATCTCACCTATAAGCAGTACACTACCGTCCTTAATGTTGTCCGCAATGGAGCGCAGGTCACCGGTGTCAAGACTAACGATACCTCGCTCGGGCCAAATGGCGTAGTCCCTTTGACCTCCAAGGGTCGCGTTGTTCTTTCGGCTGGCTCCTTTGGAACACCAAGGATTTTATTCCGTAGTGGTATCGGCCCTTCAGACATGGTCACCATAGTTCAAAATGATGCAACGGCGGGACCAAATTTACCACCCCAGGCTCAATGGATTAATCTGCCTGTTGGTTACAACGTGAGTTTTGAGACTTGCTACGCCTCGGTGTAGTTGATTTGGCTAACCTGTAATATTAGGTCTCTGATAACCCTTCCATCAATGTTGGTGTTTATCATTTTTTATAGGTTCATTCTGTTTGTTTAACTGTTTTCTTCTAGCTTGTTTTTACTCACCCATCAGTCGACTCGTACGATAACTGGGCGCAAGTCTGGACTAACCCCAGGCCCGCGGATGCGGCTCAGTACATCAAGGACCAATCTGGTGTTTTGGCTCATGCGTCACCAAGGTTTGCGTCATTTATTTGTTAATCGATTCATTCTGAGAATTGACGCACTGGAAACAGACTAAACTTCTGGAGGTCATACTCTGGCAGAGATGGAAAGAATCGTTATGTTGGTTATCTCACGTGTTTCTAGAATAAGTGTTGATGCTTCAATAGCTTCAAGGTACTGTTCGCCCAGGAGCAGCATCAGTGACTACTGTATACCCCTATAACGTCAGTCAGATCATGACCATTACCGCTTACTTGTAAGTTTCTATTTTATTATCATTCCTCTTTTCTTCAACGATGCTATTCAGGTCAACTGGAATCACCTCCCGTGGACGTATAGGCATTGATGCTGCACTTACTGCACGCCCATTAGTCGCCCCCTGGTTTGTTGATCCCATTGACAAAGAAGTTCTTCTCCAAGGCCTCAACGATATTGTGGCTGGAATTCCTGCCGGTATGTGACCCAAGAATCAGGACATATGCAAAATACTTAATATGCACATAGTCAAGAATTTACAAATGATCACTCCAGACAACACCACGACTCTAGTTGATTACGGTGAGTAACGTCTTGTTGCAGTTTTAGTAGAAAAAACCAATAGTTTCTTCTCCAGTGAATAACTATGATCCTGTAAGCTCAACCCACGACTTTACGTTTCATTATGACCTCTGATGAATCGGATACAGGGTTCACTGAACTCGAATCATTGGGTTGGATCTTGCTCCATTGGTGGAGTTGTCGACGAAAGTACTTTGGTGAAAGGCACCAACAACCTCTACGTCATCGACGTGAGTTCCCTTACTTTCAGACAATGGAAGATGTGCATTGATCTAATTTCGTTCTGATTCACAGGCGTCCATAGTGAGTGTTTGGTGTGCAATGTAAAAGCGACCAGTTTATGCTAACAAAATCTTAGATTCCTTCTCTCCCAGTCGGAAATCCCCAAGGTATGATAATGTCGGTGGCCGAACAAGCGGTTTCGAGAGTTTTGGCTGTCTCCGGAGGTCCTTGAACCAAGGGTGTAAATACCAAAAAGGTTATAGTGCGTTGACGATACAAAACGACTGCGAATATACCGCATGCTGTGATATTAAGAAATGTCTTTATAAATAATTATGTGTGTCTATTGGACCTTGATCTTTCCATCTCCGTTCACAACATTGTCCTCTTCCTGTCTCTTTTCCGATTCTTCCAGTAGGCGTCGTCGTTCGCGACGCTCACGTCCCCGAGTCACCATTGGTTTAGGTTCAAGATCAGCAAAGAGGCGTTTGCAAATCTTTTCAATAATCCAGCACCCGGCGAAATCGATAAGCATGGCTAAAGTGAGGCGCAGTTGGAACTACATTACATTACAGGTCAGAAACCAAATAAAGTAACGATTGAATTTATGAAATATATACTTACTGAGCTTTTCATTTCCACTATCTGAAGCCAGCGATTCATTTCGGGCATGAGATCTAGGGCACCAGAGAATGCGACAGCGCTGGCTCCAAGAAGACCGTACCACAAGGCCTTATTTTCACGGATTCCTTCCCTGAAGGGACGTCCCTACACGAAGATTGGAGCATGAGCAATCGAGTCATCTTGCAGGAAAAATAATATTACCTGGAAATTTATAGTGAACGTAGAAACTTGTTGCGAAAGACCAAGTAGATAGATAGCGGTATTCAGGAGACTGGGCTCGAATTTCGCCTCGAGATCAATTGGTCCCGTCCTGGTGTACCAAATTAACAAGCTTCATACATTTTTTGAGCAACAACTAACCTTTCTTCGTAGACGTATGAAAGATTTGTGATATAGATCAGCGAAGCAATATGAAGGGCGAACTGAAAGAGGACCGAGAGGAGTACGTAAAAGTTGAAAATATTACCCAAGGGCCGTTCCCTGGATAGCTTTTCCGCAGGCTGATGTGGAAGAAAATAGTTCAATTAGTTGCCAAAGTACTGTGAGAACTAGTTTGCGCACCTTCGCTCGAGATATACACAAGAAGCAGACGGACATCAGCATACCTGTAATTGTAACTTGGTAATCTCCAAATTTAATTCCGTCGAGGTATTGGACGCTCAAACTATATGCGGTGATGAGACAGTTCAATGCAAGAATTTTGTACATTTGAGTGGTAGCGACCAGAGTGCAGCGACCTTGGCGGATAATATGGGTGACTATAATGCGGTAAGAATAATACATTCTTAGCGGAGACCAACTTGACTTACTTGCGGAGACATGCGACAATTTCGATGTGAATGGCGCCGCGCAAGAGGCATCTCCAAGTTTAATCTTTGGGACATCTTCATCACCTTCCATTTCGGCCATTTTATCGGTTATAGAAGCCAAATCAAACTATGTCATGTATTTTAGTATGTAAGCAACGCGATAGACACAGGTACTCACTTTCTCCATAGGATTCTTCTGCCGAGCAACAGCATGATCTTGCGCTGCTCTCTGTTGGGCTTGAACAGCTTCTGGCATCAAGTGTGCAATAGCGGGAGGTACAGGTGGTGGAGGCTGACCGAAACGCGCCGATATGCTCAACTGGCTTTCATAGACCTTCTTAATGCGTTCAAGCTTCTGTCGTTCAGCGATCTTTTCTAAATCTTCCTGGGTACCATCGAGTAGGGCCACGCCAATATGTGCTTGCTTCAAGGCTCCCACATCATTCGTTCCATCGCCAGCCATGAGTGTTATGTAGCCCAGAGTTTTCAAGGTCGTCAATATATACTCTTTCTGTGATGGCGATACGCGCGCATAGACCCATGTATTCTGTACGAGATCGTTCCAACTAGCTTTGTCTTCGAATTGTTTCATGGCGGCACCAGTCACGCATATGTCGTATGTGTCAAATAGAGAGAGATCCAGCGGCTGTGCAGGGTTTACAGGAATTATTTTGCGTTCATCCACCGTTCTCCAGACCAAGTCTATGGACAGAGGGTAAGGAAAAAAAGTCTAAACATGGGGGGCGAACGTACCTTGTTCGTTCTTGGGGTTTTCGGCCAAATCCAAAATCAAAGCTTCCCTATCGACAATTTCAACTTCACGTGCAACATGAACAGCTGTCAAAGGATTATCTCCTGTTATCATAACACACTGATATTTTGATTAACATTAACTATTTGAAATAGCAAGACAAAAAAAAGCTCACCCGATGTGACGAGTCGGCCAACATTTTAAGAGAAGATACGGCATCTGGTTTAAGCGGGCAGTGAAAGACTAAAAATCCAGCAAAAACCAGGCCACTTTCTACTTCGGAACGGTGGAGTTTATTGATCTAATTAGAGGGTGCGACTTGGTTCAGAACATCGACAATAGATGGGGCATAAAAGAAGCCACCTTATCTGAAGACAGCGGTTCCATTTCTTTAGTGGCTAGAGCTAAGACACGACTGCCCTGACGCGTAAACCATTTGTATGTATCGTCATAATCTTTGGGCACAACGTCAAGCATAGTCTTGATTGTTTCTGGAGCACCTTTAACGGCGGCTAGAAGCCTACCACCTGGTAAAGAGGATATAGTAGACATCCTCTTCAAGGCAGACGAGAACTGGAAACGTCTCCGAATGGTTAAGGTAACCTTGTATGATGAATTGCTTGCCGGAGTGACGATGTCGCCTGTATCACGATAAGGAGTGACGATGATATAATGACAAAACAGGAACGTACCTTTCCCAAGATTCCATTGAAGAGCATCCAGCGTTGTCTTCTCCATAGGATCCCCAACGACTGTACCGTCGTCAAGCTTGACAAGGGCGTGTGCGGCTGCTAAACATAGCATTGTTTCTCTCGACGCTTCTTTGACATTTACAAGTTTTCTGCTATCGGAAACACTAAAAAGAGTGTCAGCGACAATAACATACTTCATTGTTATAAACATCTTACAGAACGCCAGCAACGCCTTCTAGCACCAAGTTTTCCGCTGTAATAGTGCCTGTTTTATCAAAGCAACATACGTCGACACGTCCGGCGAACGGTATCCGGAAGGGTTCCGTGCAGAAGATGGCTTTTTGTACGATTAAAACATAGACCTGTTGGCCATGGCAGACACAACGCACCGAATTTGGACAAAGCAACGAGCGATGCATTTACGGCCAAGGATAACTCCATTGGAAGTTCAGGAGGGACAACACTTGTGATAATTAGAATACAGTCCAGGAGCAGCTTCGATTTCTTGAGATCCCTCTCGATACCTATGAGAGAAGGGTAAATGACTTTAAAAAGGACTACGTGTGTTTCTTTACCTTTGACCCAAACATACCAACTTGCAGCAATGGCAAAAATAAGAAGAAAGCCGATGAACAAGAATGATTCTACGTTGTTTGCTGAAACGCGTTCCGTCGAGAAAATCATAGTTCGGACAAGTTGTCCTTGAGCAGTACCGAAACCAGTGCGGACGACAACTCCCAGGCAACCATTATCAGGTGTCTTCACAGGTGAAGGAATCTCAGCTACATAAAGTTTGAAAATGATGAAATGGAGTACACCCTAGCAAGAGAAGAAGAAACACACATGACTTGGAAGACTGGAGTATCTTGGTTCCACTGAATAATACTGCATTCTTGTGCGCACCATCCACATCAAGATTTTCTGTTGGCTCCAACAATTGGATTGATTCTTTCAGTAAAGGGGTAGATTCGCCAGAAAGCATGGCTTCGTTTACGATGCAAGTTCCATTAACGAGAAGAATGTCGGCTGGCACGGTCGTCTCCTCATTCAAACGCACTACATACTTCTTTCAGTAAACCATTTCTATTGTTGAAGGTAATATACTCACCAACTGATACAACATCACCCGGCAATAATTTATCGGTGCTCACTGTACTCCACTTTGAATCGCGGTAACATTGGATGGGATATGGTGAAACAGACATAGTTCTGAATTCAGTCAAAGTGCGGACACGCTAGGGATAACCGTGTTCAATTGTAAAGCATGACTTCGCGACTAAGAAAGAAAAGACTGACCTGCCAGACAACAGTGCATTCAAAGACAATCAACATGAATAAAGTGAACAGGCTGTAATACCAGTATTCATCCAAGCACCACAATGCTACGCAAAAGACTTGGAAAACAAAGAAAGGTGCCGTTGCATGTTCTCCAAAAAGTTCTGTGAAGGATGGAATGGGTATATTGAACTCGTTTTGTCCGTACAATTTTTCGAGCGCTGGCAGTTGGGCTGCATTCAGACTTTTGGGTTTCAGAAAAGTGTTCAATGCTGGTTTACTTGATGATGGATAGGCTAGACGAGAGAAAACCAAAGGTTCCAACGAAGAAATGGAATATGTGTCGCGCTGATAGCTGAAGGTGTATGATTTAGGGTCGGCCGGAACCTTCTTGTCCAATTTAACGATATCCCCCTGTCCACGATGAGCCTGTGGGACGATGCGAATACAATCTGCTTCCTGCAACGAGTAGGCCTGCAAATAGCGAGATTAAGTGAACAAATTCAGAAGAAAATTTAGAACACATACCTTGTTTGTTGTGATCCATGCTCGAGCTCCAGCATTCCATTTTGTAACGAGGAAGCTTAAAGCATGTCCTGCACCGAGTAACACGCAGAATACAAACGTCCATTCCTCACTGACAATCCACTCATCATACTTTACAAAGTATGCGTATGCAAGAAGAGGATATAGAGAAAGGAAAGGTAGTCCATAGATATGTTTTTGCCACGGAATGGCGATATGTAAGCTTGCCCTAGCTATCTCAGGAGAGACAACTGAAACGGATGCCCTATACACACGCCCTTCTAGTGAAAAAGTGATAGACAAAGACACAAGCAGAGTACTAACATAATGAGGATCCGGCGGCTGTATTAAGCCTGTCCTATGGTTCCAAATTCAATATTTATAGATGGAGAAGAGGGAAGGTGTTTGAATGTTTCGACGCGGCCAACTCACATTTTCAGTCGACGTGGACTGGGTGACGTCACATGACTGCTGATTATTTAATTTAGCGGGTGATCCGGCCCGGACTGACAAGGGAACACGTGGTTATTTCACTTGCTAATCGGCTTGATGGCGGCAAAACGGCGACTGCCGATATAATGTACACTCTCAATAATTAAGGTTCAGCCACAACCAGCCCCGAACGACGGTAGAACTGGTAGCCGTAGGGAAGTGCAGTACCTCAAGATCGCCGACGATGGTGAGCTCATGCCATTTTGCATTATGAACATACTGGTATTGACCTTCACGATTATGTAGCCGAAAGAAATCCGCGACATCAAGCAATTCATCAAAATCACCCAGAGGAAGGATGCCTCGCGTATGTTGCAACTTTGAGATTCTTTCTGGTTGTACTGACGGCAAATGGACTTCAGAGGCTCGCATAAAGAAGATCCCCTCAAAAGTACCTAATGGCAAGACCCAGACCAAGTTCAAGGTCCGATGCTCGCGGTATCTCTACACTCTTTCTATCGACGACCCAGAAAAGGCGGAGAAATTGAAGCAGAGCCTTCCTCCTGGTACGAACCAAATTCCCATGTTGTACCACTTTCGCTTAATCCTGTTTCATTAGGTTTGACTGTCGTGGAGGTTGACAAGGTCGTCAAGAAAAAATAGACATCTTTTCATTCTCTTTTTTCGCATGCGAGTCTTGGGGCTATCGTCGGGGCAGGTTTAGAGGATATTTTAGACCTATGATGCTCTCCAATTTATGCATGTGTGTAACAACTTACGCCCTATGACCTTATGCATCTTTAGCAAATCCCATACCCGACAATACGCATACACAAATAATATCGTTTGTCGCGTCCCTCTTTGGAAGGCCGAATCAGTGCGTGCAGGAATGGTCGATGGCGAATATGTGCGAACCGACGATCGGACTCGAATAGACACTACTCCCATGGACATCCTTTGCACAATTTAACTTTTTCTATACACCTACTGAGCGCGCCATGGATAGTACCAAGCTATGTAAGGTCCTGTTGCATGTCTGTTATTTTCTGTCGGCATATTATCTGGGGCTCCTTCCTCGTCTCAAACGCCGGACCACTTGCTTATACTACTAGGCAATCGTTCTGGGCATACCGATTTTTCTATGACTGTGGTCTCCCGCGACATATTGATCCTAAAAGCTGGCGTGCCCCAACTGCGAGGACGCAATACTTACCAGGAACTAAGTTTTACATATAGTCAAGAAAATAATGGCTCAAAGGATCGTCAATCACGAGTGAAGGTCTTTCTTCATGGTTGTAACAGTATGTTCAATAAAGAGAGGACTATACAAGCAATCGTGAGACAAGTTGACATTCTGAGCATCGATGTTACTACTCCGTCTGCGAGCTTTCGATAAACTCTTGTATCTTCGGAAGTTCCTCCAAGCTCCAGCTGGTCCAGATCATATGGAAAATCGTCTTTTTTAAGGAAGAGTATATCCAAGAACGATCGCAGCAGCATTTCTCCATCGAGATATGGTAAAGGCAGGAGATTGAAAAAAAATAAGGAAAGCGTTGACATTTTCAGATACCTGGCAAACTCAGCATTTCATTAAATGGTATAAAGTAAAAAGACTCACTGCCAAAAAAGATCGGCAATGAACGGAAGTCCAAGCGGCAAAAACCACAAACGAGGCATCCAATCTCCGACTTGAACTAGAGGAGACCATAGCCTCTCGTCAACGATAAAGTATAAATATAGTGACGAAACCCTGCACTGACTTTCTTCATAAATTTCATCTCGCGGGCCGCTCCAAAGAATGACGGTCTCGCTCTGTGCGTCCATATCCGAGGATTGCATAGTAATGCGCATTAATCGATCGGCGGGCTCAGGGAATGTACAGACAGATTCATGCTCGCAGCCTTCAACCGTCTTACAACGACCATGTCCGTAATGCCTTGTTAATACCGGGCTAGGATCAATACAACCCTTCATAAATGGTTCATGCGACACAAAACATGATAACGGAAAAGTGTTTTTGTGGGCTGCATCTGAGCAACAAGCATTCGATTTTTCTAGGTGATATATGAGCTTTAGTTGTGAATCACAAAAAGTGACCCGCATACCCAAGTCTGTTTTTTGCACGCACCAACCCATTGTCGAAGGTTCAACGCTTCCTGTTAAATATTCTGTCCACATATCTCCCTTCACCATGGACCCTGCTAAGGCAACGTCATCTAGACGTGTGATGATTGAACCTGATGGAAGATGAAGCGATAATGGAGAGTCCTGGTACATGTCTTAAAATCCTGAAATGGATGTAAACGATAAAAGCAATAGAAACATACATTGTTCACGTTGATTACTACCTTGCCTATATCCGAGACGTTTTTATAACCGGAAAATAGTGAAGCGAGCTTGATAGGCGTTATAAGGCTGACAAGGAGCAAGAGAAACCAGAAAGCCAGATTATGAAAAGGACCCGCGGATATAACACGACACCGGGCTCTTGCTGCGAGGCTGTTGAGCCCAGTAGCAGGAAACGACACGAAAGCAGACGGTATGCAAATCGCAAATGATAAGCCGACTGACGTCATGGATAATGATTCTCTAAGGAGAAATGAGTGACTCACTACCAAAGAATTTTGGTATATAAAGTGTTCATACCGTGCGCCAGCGATAGCATGCCCGAGTTCATGCACAACTTGAGAAAGGAAGACCGCAATAACGATTACAGGAAGATGCCCCAGGGGTACAGTCACTCCAGGGATCTGAGAATTTGGTATCATTTGCACTTAGAAAAGTCCAAAACACGCACAATAGGTGTAAATCCAGACGATTTAGGAGTGCTTATCGGTGAGACAGCTCCTGTCGCTAGCGTTCTCTTGACAAGAGAGCTACTCGGTTGAGAAATATCGTGTGCTGACAGACTTTGAAAGAGCTTCCATCCGGAGTTGACCGTAATCCACAACAAGCCTCCAACTGCTATGACCATGCCGAATGCACTGAGAAAGCTACCGGCATTGTAAATGCCTTTTATTGCAGAGTTTACTCTCTTCATGCTCTTCCTTGCCAATAGAAACGAGAGTTTATCATAACGCGCATTCCATTTACTCGTCGAATACCTGAGTTGTAGGTTACGAAGGGAGACATTGGTAATGGTTCGTGAGGGTGTACGACCAGAGTTCGTTGGTAAAAGAGGAGCTGCGTTCCAAGTTGAAATATAGTGTACAAGGTATATTGTACACCAGATTACTGCAAGAAAAAGAACGGCACCTCCTAGTGGCATGAAATAAGGCCCGCCTGCTGTGGAAAGAGGTGAGGGAGATAGTAGAACGGCAACGAAGTGATTCAAGTGAATAAGTTTGCAATGAATTTTCCGACCTTACGGAGATATTTCCTGATTGGTCGTTGTTGGTTGATGGTGCGCATCCATACACATTCATGATCCATGGGCAGTCACGCGTTCGAGCTCTTGCACGCGTCTCCCTATTAGTATTACTCGACTGTCAAGCCTCTGAAGGGTTCAGCCCGGTTCACCAATCTCAAATCGGTGTAGCGAGCGCAGACAACAAACACTACATCCAACCTCTTATCTCTCGATTTGAAGCTTTCATTCTGTCAGGCTCAAGGATTCAGAAATAACCTTTGAATGAGAGGGTCATAACTTAATATACCTTGAGCAATTAGATGTCGTCGTCGAGGCTGTCACAAGGTGGTGAAGCTGCTAGGGCAGCAGCTCAACAGGCCGAATTTAATGAAAAGAAATGGGTATGGGTTCCCGATATCAAGGAAGGTTATCTTGCGGGATGGGTGAACAAGGAAGACACAGATGCTGCAGAAGTTATAATGGCCTCAGGGGGAGAGGTGCGCAATGTCTTTATCAAGTGCCTATACGATAACCAACCAATATAGTTTCGGACTGTGCGCTTCGAAGAATTATTTAAGATGAATCCACCCAAGTTCGATCGTGTTGAGGACATCGCCGACCTTACTTTCCTGAACGAAGCAAGTGTGGTGCATAACCTGCGGCTGAGATATGGCTCAGGGTCAATATATGTACAACATTTTTCAACACCGTTTTATAGACAAATGCTCAACCCTTTAAGACTTATTCAGGTCTTTTCCTTGTGGCAATCAATCCCTATCAGAATTTACCACTCTACTCTGATTCTATTATACACCAATATCGGGGGAAACGACGTGATGAAAACCCACCTCACGTATTTGCAGTTGCAGAACGAGCCTGGGTCAATATGGGTGAAGAACGCGAGAATCAAAGCATCCTCATCACGTACGTCCTGGTATGCAATTGAAATATTATACATCTAATGATTTAAATCATTGTAGCGGTGAATCTGGCGCAGGGAAGACAGAGAGTACCAAGAAGGTCATACAATATCTGGCAGCAATCGCGGCTGATGTTCATCACCCGACTACACATTCACGGTCTAATACATTGGCGTCGTCGAATAACTTTACGACGTCGATACCGACGTCCGGTCTTCCTAGAAGTCGCTCCATTCGCAGAAGCCATCAACTTTCGCCTTCTATGACAGGCTCAGGCTCACATCTTACAGCGAAAGGCCGTCTTGGCCTATTAGAACGCCAGATTCTTCAGGCAAATCCAATCCTGGAAGCATTTGGGAACGCGCAGACGCAGCGCAATAATAATTCCAGTAGATTTGGAAAATTCGTTCGAATCATGTTTGCCCCTGACGGTAGTATAGCTGGGGCAAACATTGACTGGTATCTCCTGGAGAAAAGTAGGGTTGTTTTCCGAAGCGAAGCTGAACGCAGCTTCCATATATTTTACCAACTGATGTCCGCTGACGAGGAACTCAAAGGTAGGTTCTATGCATAAGTCATTATGCCCACCCCTACTGATGTCTTCCATCACAGATAAACTACTGCTCGATGGACACATCGAGGATTATGAATATCTTAACAAGAGTAGGAGAGAAGTTGACGGAGTCGACGATAAAGAAGATTGGAACACATTAAAGGTGGGGCTAAAACTGCATTGGGTCGCTATCCATCGCTTACGGGCATATAGTCTGCTCTGGATGTCGTCGGTTTTGACTCCTTGGAACAGTTCAACCTTTTCCGCGTTGTGGCAGCCATTCTTCACATTGGCAACATTACTGTGACATCAACTAGGTCTGACGACGCTGTGATGCCCGATGCTGCTCAAGCAGAACGCGTTTGTCATCTTCTTGGCATCCCTATAGCTGAATTCACACGAGCTGTTCTACGACCAAGGGCGCTTGCTGGTCGCGAATGGGTCACACAGGCAAGAACGCGCCAACAAGCAGTCGATGAACTTTCGGCTTTGTGCAAAACATTATATGAAAAGTCGTTTGGAGCTCTTGTTGAACGTATCAACCGTGCACTTGACCGGCCATCCTCCAAGTCTACTTTCATTGGCGTGCTTGATATTGCAGGCTTTGAGATATTCGAAGTCAATGGATACGAACAGCTTTTGATCAATTATACCAACGAGAAGCTCCAGCAATTTTTTAATCATCATATGTTCGTTCTTGAACAAGAAGAGTACGCTCGAGAGGGTATACAATGGGACTATGTTAATTTTGGCTTGGACCTTCAGCCTACTATCGATTTGATCGAATCTAGCGGCAATACCATCGGCATTCTCAGCATACTTGACGAAGAGTGTATTATGCCAAAAGCGGACGATCGTACTTTCACCAATAAACTCAATGCTATGTGGGCAGTCAACAATAGTGAAGAGGAGCTCCACCATCCTGGTAAAGGGAAATATGAACCTTCGCGCTTTGATCAAGGCTTTATTATCCAGCATTATGCAGCTAAGGTCGAATATCGAACTGATGGATGGCTCGAGAAGAACAAAGACCCACTGAACGATAATCTCACGAGGGTCCTTGCGGCTTCCTCGGACCCATACATCGCAAGCCTTTTCGCTGAATTCTCAGATCAGGTATCTGTAACCAATGGAAATAATAGCGGACTTGCTCTGGGTCGAAAGCGTGTATTGAAGAAGGGCGCTTTCCGCACTGTCGCTCAGCGCCATAAAGAACAGTTGTCAAGCTTGATGCAACAGCTCAGATCAACTCAACCTCACTTCGTTCGCTGTATAGTCCCAAATACAATGAAAAAGCCGGGTCGCATGGATGTTCCCTTAGTTCTGGACCAATTGCGATGCAATGGTGTTTTGGAGGGTATACGAATTGCACGCCTCGGTTATCCGAACCGGCTCCCATTTGTTGAATTCCGTCAACGCTACGAAATCTTGACACCTGGTATATTGCCAAGAGGCTATATGGACGGACGCGAGGCTTGCAGACGTATGGTAGCTGCCTTAGAACTGGAGGATACTATCTTCAAATTGGGTACATCAAAAATTTTCTTCAAGGCCGGGGTTCTTGCGGAACTTGAAGAACGGAGAGATGCCCTTCTATTTGACATATTCTCCAGACTCCAGGCAATGGCTAGAATGTTCACCGCACGAAGACAAGTGAAGAAAATTCTCAATCGAGCTGCGGCAGTGAAGACAATCCAGCGTAACGCAAGAGTGTACGGTGATCTACGCGAATGGCCTTGGTGGCAGCTGTATACCAAGGTAAATATGACCTCCCTTATAAATAGCATATTTCTTCATCGCTAACTGCGTTTTGAAGGTCCGACCTTTACTGGCAGCTACTCGAAACGATGAAGAATTACGGCAGAAAGAAATAGAACTCGCATTGATCAAAGAGAGGGCTGATCGTGACAAGCAAGAAAGAGAGGCCCTCGAGAAGCTCAAGATGTCTTTGGAAACAGAAAAGAGGAAAGTGGAGGATGCCCTTGAAGCTGAGCGCGCTCTTGCCGTGGATAAAGACACGCTTCTCGAAAGGAGTAAGAAACGCGAAAGTGAGCTTGAAGAAGAGATCAACGCTCTGCAGTCGGATATCGCAACGCTGGACTCGCAGCTCATTCGTGCGATGCGTCTTCAAAAGGAAAGCGAAGACAAGTATGAGGTTCTTCGGAAAGCTTTCGACGAAGCCGCTGAACATCTTGTCCGGCTCGAACAAGGAGAAAATGTATGGCATACACGAGAAACAGAGCTTCGCGAAGAGTTGAAAAAGGCACAAGATGAAATTGACACCCTCCAAAGTGATCTGGATGAGTTGCATCATGTTTCAGAGGAATTGAAAAGCCTTGCTGTACAGCGTGAAGAGGATCTCCTTCGGACAAGGGATAGGACAGATACCATGATCAAAGAGCTACGAGGGAAGCTAGATGTCGAAGCGCGAAACAGGTATATTCTCAGTCTTTTAAGAGGTCCTTATTTATTGACAAGCTTTTATAGGGACATTCTAAAGGAGAAGTCCGAGCAGGTAGAAACAGAGGCTCGTCAAGCCAAGGAGCAACTGACTGAGCTAGCGCGTACTGCAACAGAGTACTCTACCATGCTACAAAAGAAAGAAGACCAAATAAACGCATTAATGGATGAGATAGATGGTCTTAAGGAGGAAAGGGACCGCAGCTCGACAGAGGTTTTGGAACTGAGGGCTGATATCGACGTTCTCGACGCTCAATTAAACGATGTGAGGAAGGATCGTGTCGCCGACATAGCCTCCAAAGAAAAATTACAGGAGGAAATGGACGAACTGCGTGCCATCATTGCAACTAAAACCACTGAAGAGTCGCGAAGGTTCGAGGTGGAAAAGAGCAAAGAGCTAGAGCTTGTTGACCTGCGCAATCAGTGCAGTAGACTTCACCAAGAACTGACGGACGTTCGCAGTGCTTCTTTAGAGGCCCAAAATAAACTGAAACGGGAATTGGAGCACACAACTCGCGACTACACCTCCCTTCAACACAGCCATAAATCTCTTCTTGATCGCGAAAGAGCTGCTCAATCGCAATTAACTAAGTTACAATCCCAGCTGTCCGATCTCGAGAAAACGAAACGATCTTTAGACTCGGAGCTGTTGACCATCAAAGGGCGCCAACATGAGATTCAAGACGAATTGTCCCAAGCTTCACGCGCCAAAGAGGTGAGTTTTTGTTGTCGTATTTGTATTCGGTGGATGTGGTTTATCATTTCGACTGTAGAACCTTGAACGACAATTGTCAGCTGCGCAGGACAAGTATCGAGACTTTGAGGACATTATCCTTACCAACGAAAGGGAACAAGAAGCCAAGTTTAAAGAACTAGATGCTGTTCGCAAGCAGTTGGACACAGAGAACGCCAAGCGGACACAGCTTGAAAAATCTTATACCACCCAAAAAGCAGAAGTCGCCAAATTGAAGGATAGAAACGCCAAGCTGGAAAAGGAGTTGAACAAGACGCTAACAGACCTCAAAGCTAGGGAGTGGGAAGTAAAACAGTTGCTTTCGAAACAGGATAAGACCATTGTCGAGCACGTCCACGTTCTTGAAGAAGCCAAGCGAGTGACCGACAGACAGTTACAGGAAGCTCGTCTTGAGCTTCAGAAAAACCAGGACTATATTCGTTCTCTGAAGGTTGCAAAAACGAAGATGTCAGGAGAGGTTGAGGATGCCACTATCAGGCACGAGCAAGATATTCGAGCGAAAGATCATGAACTCAAGGCACAAGTGAAAAAGACTTTAGAAGTAACAGCCCAGCTGGAGACGGAGCGACGCAATAAGGAAGAAACGGAGCTCCAAATCCTTCGAGTGCGTACCGAACTTCAGCAGGCCCAGCAACATGGCGAGGAAGTGACAGAGCAACTGATTGCCGTTCAACGATCTAAAATGGCTCTAGAAAACGAACTTGATAGGCTTGCAGAAGATGCGGAGACTGGAGATTCACTTGCAAAAATGCAAAGACAGTACGAATCACGTATTGCAGAACTCGAAAACCAGTTAGATGAATCAGAAATGGCCCGAGCTACCTCGGTCAAAATTAGCGAGCAAATGGAACGCCACCACGCGGAGATCAAACGCCTGATTACTGCTAGTATACCTACTGATCAAGACTTGCAATCCAAATTGTTGAAACAATTTGAGCTTGCTGATCTTTCTATGCAGAAAGAATTATCAACAAGAACCAAGCACCCCCGACTGAGCAGTGGGAGCGATCTCCTGCCTTTATCCAACTCATCCACCCCACGAAAACAGCATAATAGTTCCAGGGCAAAACCAGACGCTCAAACGAATAAACAAGTTACTGTGCTCAAGCAACAGTTGCAACTGTTGGAAATCCAATTGGCAGCGTCGGAACGCGTTAGGCAACACCTTGAGGCGTCTGTTCGTGATTTGACGGCAGAACTTGACAATGGCGACGGGTCCAAACGTTTCTTGGAAAACTACAAAGCACGACTAATCCAGGAAAACAAGAAGTTGTCTGCATTACTGCATGAAGAGGCCGAGGCTCGCAAAGTGGCTGAGGCGGCGCGAATAGACGGTGTCCAAGCAATATGGTCAAAATTCCAGAAAACCATTGCTGAAGAACGGGAGAACTATGCTCGTCTGGAGGAATCCCGGAAAGCACTTGTGAGGGTTCTTCTGCCTATTTACCTTCATCCGATGGACTGACAAGTTTTTTTTTAGGTGGTCCAACAAAGGACCGCTCAGACTGAAATAGAAGATCAGCGAACTCAATTACGCGACCTTACTAATACCAAGAATCAATTGCAAAAAGAAGTCAATCAACTGAAAGAGCAACACGAAGTTTTGAAGTTGGATGCAGCTAGTATGTTTTCATATGTCATCTACGGTCACGACCATTGTAACGCTTATATTTTGACTCGTTACAGACGCTAAGAGACAACTTCAGAAGCGGGTGCAAGACAACGAGGTTTCACATTCTTCGTCCGCTGCGGCCCAGTCTGGTAAATTTTAAAGCAACCTCTCTAATTCCTCAATACTGAATATGCATCACAGAATTGAAAGTCGTGATAGAAGCTTTGCAAGCCAATGAGCAAGTTCTGCAAGCGCGATACGAAACAGCCGAGATTGAGCGAGTCAAGGCAGTCAATGCCGAACATCAAAGTCAGTGAAACTGGTTTTGCCTTGTGGGCATATGTACTGATCACTTCTCTTCTTGCAGCTCTTCGTTTACTGGCGGATGCGCAAGCTACCCTCAAAAAGTCCACGGAAGAATTCAAGAAATCATTGAAAAACAGCGAACGCCGTGTCCAGGCTCTGGAAACTGAACTTGCTAAGGAAAGCCAAGAGGGTACGGAGCCAAGTCAACTCCGCCGTCTCACAGAAGAGTTGGAAGACGAAAGGGAACAACATCAGAAAGACCTTTCAGAGCGCGACTTCACAATTGACCAGACCAGAAAGAAATACCAAGGTATGAATTACCATATAATAGCTGCATATACATGATACTAATATTAAACGCGTAGCTGAACTGGCCCAACTAAGTGAAGGTGTGTACTTCTGGAGGGTAAGTATGGGTAAGGACGAATAGCTGACTCACCTCTGCAGAGCTTCAGTCACAAAGAGATAACCTGAGCAGGCTTCGCGAAGAGAACCGTAATTTGCGTTCTGACTATGATGCTCTTCAACTCAAATACGACGACGAAGTCTATAACAGCGGCGGTTGGAAAAAAGAAAAAGAGCGTATGGAAACCAAGATCAAAGACATTGAACTGGCATATGAGGCTTCGACGGGTGCTCAAGCTGAGCAGCAGGCACAAATTGTTGCGCTTCATTCACAAGTCCGGGAGCTTCGTGGGGTCTTGGATGATGCAGAAGCCGATCGCTCGCTTCTGCAAAAGGCCCGTCGGGCATTGCAAGCTGAACTAGAGACTATCAAACTTGATCACGTTGACTCCAACAAGATGTCTTCCGACCGGGAATTCCAGCGACTTCAGCTAAAGAAGCAAGATCTTGAGCGGTCACTCGAAGAACAGGAAGACCGCGTTTCGAATGCTAACGAACGATTAAAGAAAGCGGAGGCGTTTGCTAGTGAATGCCAAATTGAACTTGGCAAGGTTCGAGTTGAGAACTCCGAGCTGGACAAGCTAAATGTTCATAAGATACTCTCCATCTCCCATTGACCTTTTCGCTGACCCCTGAGTTTTTTTCTAGGCAAGCCTCGAGAAGCAAATCAAGGAGTTGAACGTTCGCATCGTAGACTTGGAGACCAAATCTTATGCAAGCCCGTCTCGTCCTACTCCTGGTTCTCGCAGGGTGGATTCCCGTATCGAAGAGCTGGCGAATCAACTTCAACAATCAAGTAGAGACAGACGAGAAAGTGGACGTCTCCGACGAGCCTCCGACAAGTTCTCAGATGTTCAGTCTCAACTAGCTGAGAATGATCGTCAAAAGGCAAAGCTAGAGTCTTATGAATCACAGATCCAGAGCATGCGACAAAGCATTGACGACATGGTATGTGTTCCTATGTCTGACTCCTCTTAGCAAACATTGACTTGTAAAATAGCAAACTGAGGAAAATAACCTTCAATCAGCTAAACGTCGGGCAGAGCGTGAAGCTGCGGACTACAAGCAAAAGGTTTTGAGGTAGCTTCAACTTCCATAATTGGTTGCTTTCACCACTGAGTGCGTTGAGTCATAGCTTGGAAAGAGAACTTGAACGACTTCATGGCAGACTGGAGGGACCAGGTGAACGGACAGGACGTAAATGATGGTGTTCTCGAATGGATTTTGTATTTATCGACTTGTGGGATTGTATTTTACTTAGGTTCATTTGTATTATTTTTGCATTCTAAAATCAGACATGTAGCCGGATTTGGAGAGATACTTACAAAGGCAAACGCCCACGACGGTATCGGGGTTTCATCAGTTCCATCTCATCTTTCTGTTCAAGTCGCTGGCGGCGTGCACCTCTTTCCCAAACTCCCATCTTCCCCTTTGTATCATAACAGTCCCCTTTCTCTTCTATCCCGTCTCAGATGTCCTGGAAGCTTGGCCCAAAAAGTGCTTGACCATTGTCTTATCTTGTCTCTTTGCCTTTGACTGAACCTATTTGCACAGAGACAAAGGATGCGCGCGAGAATGGAGTCATTTCACGATCTGTAACTCCCATTCCGTCTCGCCCCACTACCCCCAAACCTCCCTATGGATCCGACCAATTCCGGTCAGGGATGCTTACCATCCGCATATTCTCTGGTCTGTCATAGACATTTTCATACATGTTTTGCAAAATGTTAACCCACCTACCCAGGCCGTGGTCTATCTCTAGCACCGGGAGTGCAGGTCCCTGAAGTCATCCAAAATGCGCTCGAAACAACGCCCGCCACGCGGAGGTCCACAAGCAACCGAGAAAGCTTCCAACGCAAACGATATTGGTGGCTTCCCTACGTTGTGCTCGAGTTCGATAAGAATGAAATTCTCATTGATGCTATGGGGGGTGACCTTTCTAATCCTGTGTGGAACTACCGGGCAGATTTGTTCGTCCTTCATTTACTTGCGTTACGTATATTTATTTATCCCTTCCCTTAGTGACGTATCACGAACCTCCAATATATCTGTCTCGGCCTATCTCAGAACTGCTGCAGCCGTTCAAGGTCAAGATGATATGGGCAATGACCTTCTCATGGGACGTGTAGACTTGACACCAATGCTTGATGGACATGTAGGCTTATTGTTTTGAATTGAAACTTCGGTTTATTCATGGTTATTGCATAGCACGCGTCTGATCAATGGTACTCCGCAACCGCTGGCTCTGGCTCATTTCATCTTAAAATCGACTTCCGGCCAGTACGAGGAGAACCATTGACTATTGAAGCCTTTGACTTGCTTAAAGTCATAGGAAAAGGTAGCTTCGGGAAAGTGATGCAGGTTCGCAAGAAGGATACTCAGCGCATCTATGCATTAAAGACCATCAGGAAAGCACACATTGCTCAACGACCTGGAGAGATCACGCACATTTTAGCCGAAAGAACTGTTCTTGCGCTGGTTAACAACCCTTTCATCGTACCCCTCAAGTTCTCTTTCCAGACCCCTGACAAATTGTACCTTGGCATGTCTTTCGGTAGGTTATCGTCTTTTGCCATATACATATCAGTTATTGAGCATACCCAATCTAGTTAACGGTGGTGAACTTTTCTATCACCTCCAGCGCGAGGGAAAGTTCGATCAAGATCGTAGCCGATTTTATGCTGCCGAACTTCTCTGTGCACTTGAACACTTACATGGTTTCAACGTTGTTTATCGGTATGGTCTGTCTGCTTGATATTATCTTCTAGTCCTCACCTTCGAATAGTGATCTCAAACCCGAGAACATTCTTCTGGACTATACAGGTCACATTGCGCTGTGTGATTTCGGTACATACTACTCATTGTACCGCTGTTTGGTCGGATGATCGCTAAATTTGTTTGATTGCAGGGCTATGTAAACTGAACATGTCTGAAACCGAAAAGACCAACAGTAAACTGATTTTCTTCTTTCTTCGAGTTGTTTATCTGATTAGCCGCGCGTGTTCAGCTTTCTGTGGAACTCCGGAATACATCGCCCCTGAGTTGTTGGAAAGCCAAGGTTATACAAAAACTGTTGACTGGTGGACACTTGGAGTCCTTCTTTACGAAATGATGGTGAATACCTGGCATTTATCCAATATATATATATGCAAGGCTGATTCCAGTTCAGACAGGTTTGCCGCCTTTTTATGATGAGAATGTGAACACGATGTATCAGAGGATCCTCACTGATCCTCTGAATTTCCCTCCTGACATGCCTTCAGAGGCACGGAGTGTTATGACTGGTCTCCTTCAACGAGACCCATCCAGACGTTTAGGCGCCAATGGTGGCGAAGAAATCAAGCGTCATCCTTTTTTCGCCAAGTATATTGATTGGAATCGGTGAGTTCACACTACCCTCTGTGTACCTGTCGTGTCTCATTTTTTCTTGCAGCCTCCTTGCCAAGAAAATTCAACCGCCATTCAAACCTAGTGTTGTAAGTAGTCTTATCATGTTCTTCTAAAACATTGCAATACTCATATTGCTTCTAGGAATCTGTACTGGACGTGGCAAATTTTGACCCCGACTTCACAAACGAAGAAGCACAAGATTCCGTCGTCACCGACTCTGCTTTATCCGAAACTGTGCAAGATCAGTTTAGAGGATTTACTTATAATCCTGCCAATGAACACTTGAGCGAGAGTGTTAGTTATCCAGCAATGTGACGCAAGATGAAAACTTGTTCATTTCCGGTCCTCGAACCCAATTTTCGCCTCTATACACTACGACAGAGCCACAAAGGACAAGATCGGGGTTTAAAAGCCTTCTCTTCGTATTTATTTATTTAGTTGTACACTTGACACGGGACAATTTCCAGTATCCTTATTTATGTATCTTTCTGAGCAGTCCTCGCATTACAACCAACAAGTTTTTCGTTTTAGAGAAGGGTATATTTGATATGAAAAGATAGTGGTACAAGGTAACAAAGATATATATACATTTCAAAAAGAGAGATTTAAGCACCTAACCAGTTAGGCGCGCGGTGATATTGCCTCATTGGCACCATGACATTGCTCCATGAAAAGATTCTAGGTCAACTTTTCAAACTGCAAGAATTCACTACCCCTGCTCCCATGGATTCCATTATCGTTCCCGAGATCAGACCGGTAGCGCGATAATGGCATCTGGAATATGTGTTTATTTCCTTTCATGTGCTGCGCAATTGCGTATCGGGCAGTGAAACAGGCAACAGCAAAACCTTCATTGACAAAATTATTACGAGTTCATAGAGCTCCAATGATAAGAACACTTACAAACAAGGAAATTAATCCATACAAACGACTTCAGCGCCTGAAGGCTTTTGCACCATAAACGTTCATCGGAAAAGGCTTCAGTCGCGTCAGTTTGCGGTGTTCGCGCTATTTTTTATAAGATGCTACAAACCCAAAGGGATGGAATCACATTGAAATGGTATCTGTCGCCAACGAGATGTAGAAAAGGCGTTGAAAGCTAATGAGTAATGTCGAAAAAGAGAAGCTTAAGTGTTTAATTTTCCTGCCATATTGTTGAGCCACTTACCGAGCCAGAAAATACTTAATACACTGAATATACCGATCTCCGTTTGCGCCCTGGATGTGTACGCGTTATCCAGTCCGAAATCAAGAGCCAACCTACGCAAGAAAGATTACGTTCAGTTATGTTTAGTGGGCGCCAAAGAAAGATGTCAAACTTACAATGAAACCACAATAACTAGTGAGATAATCGAAAGGGCAAAAGGAAAGACATCAGCCACGTCTATGCCAAATGAAATATTGAGTCAGAGTTATGTTTCGAGATGATACTGGTCAACGGACAGAAAAAATCCTGGTATTGATTAACACGCGTCGAAAGTGCCAGCACAATAACGTCCACGAGAAGGAATGCGACTAGATTGAAAAATAAGACTTGGTACATATAAGGCACATGATGTGTTCGAAAGATAAACTCACTATGGCCAGCCACCTTCTTTCTTCCTACAGACGAAAAAGACATTGAGAAGTGAGAAAAGGAAAGTGAGTATGTTCTCGATGGATTTGTCCCATACAGCCTTTACAAATGTGGGTATGTTGCAACGTCGCAACAATCATCCAACTGTTGAGCTGGTGGCAAATCATACTTGTTCTGTTGCCATGCGAATTGACAGATGAGCATTGAATTTCCTAAAAATATGCATTAAGAGGGAATCGAACCCCCGGCGGGTCGAAATCCGCTATCGAATGGCAACGACCCAGGTTACCACTACCCCATTAATGCTGATACCTTGCTAATAGGACTTATCGTGCCATTCGGTAAGCACGAAGAACACAATAAACGCTTTGGGGTATATAATAGCTGTAAACCATATAGATACAGGAGTGGCAGTAGTACTTCAGCCGAGAAGTTGAAATATAAATAAATAACTAGTATGCTACAAGTTACAAAGCAGTCTCTGGGAATTCAATGCCATTTTGCACATTATGATGTGTTGAACTAGAAGAATTGGAATCAATCAATGATTATCAAAGTAATCTCATGACGAACAGGAGCGTACCTGAATCTTAAGAGAGTCGGGCAACGAGGAAACCAAGCCTTGTCGAGAAGCATAATCTACTCTCAGTAGCCCATCCGATTCTGAAAGAAACCTGCAGTAACACCTCAGTTTACGATCGCTCCTTTCAATAGAGAACAGATAAAAACCTTTGCAGCATGCCATGTTGTCCAGGAACTCTTCCGAGACCTTTTAAGCTAAATACGGCACCAAGAATGGCGGGAACGGTCTAACAAAACGTCACTTAGAAAGATGTGACGAATGTAGATCATCTCAATTGAATCTCACCATCTTTAGGAACTGAGGCGTCAGAAGTCTGGATACAAGCAAATTAATATTAGTGTTTGTGAACGGGTAGATTCCTTACCCCGTGGAAAATGCCGCAAGTGGGCGAGTCTTTAGCACTTGGGATTGACTGGAGTTTACATCTATTCCTGAATCACAAATGTGAGGCTACAGGAACTATGTTAGAGCCCTTAGATCATTCTAAATCATAAGTAATTGACATACGTCACGATTTGCCTCCAAAATATTAGCAAAGATATGGTCGCCTGCTCGGACATATACATGGTCCAGGATTGTGTCTCTAGCAGCAGTCCTGAAGATCCCAGCGACCTGTCGGATAAAGTGTTAGCGGGCGGATCGACGCTTTTGTAGATGATATACATACAGGAGGATCAAGACCTTCATAAATAAGCCGATGTATTAGCATTAGTAGGACATCGATTTATGCATGTCAACTTACGCAAGGCCTCATACACGTAATCCATAACTTTTGCGAGCGCTTCTTCTTCATTTGAAGCAACTAACCTAGCAATTTCATCGCGAACGTTTGTTCGACCTTCCTCAAGATAGAAGTTGATTACATGTGCTACTGTCTGGGAGTACAGTGCAGCAGTTGGCACCAGCGCTGAAACAACTTGGGCAGCAAACTGCCTTGCTGAATGATTGTTGTCCTTGTCTAGGTAGTTTTGCCACAGGGTTTGAAGAGTTTCATCACCGGCATTATCGTACGAGTCGTAGAAAGAGAGCTAACCCGATACATGTCAGATCTTAAAACGATAGTCGAATGTGATCAAGGCTGACCTTCTCTGCACGGGCTTTTGCATAATCTAAGAATTCTTGCATAGCCGTCTGGGAAAGTTCTCTCATTTTCCAGTCATTGACAGAATCAAAATTGAGGTAGACGTATCTAAATGTTAGCATGTAAGCGTCGCAAAACTATATGATGGTTGGCAAGCTTACTGGGATATTGCTGCAAATCTGGCATACAGGTCTTGGTCGTACCATATACCATATGGATTAGCTTTTGACTTCAGAGGAAGTCCAGCCTTTAACAAGAAAGAATCAATGAGTCTACGTCCGATTGGAAGGAAAGTTCAGAAGTAATGCGCACAATCTGCGAAATCCAATAAACCGGGAGCAAATTTATGACGTCCTTCACGACGTCCAGTGTGAACGTGTCATCCTTGCCAAATGAGTGTGATTTCTCTTTGATCAACTCTCGAGTTTGTGAGGAGAAGTATGCTGAGAATTTGCTGTCGGGCTTAAAGAAGATACGGTCGCCTATTTCTTGTATGCCGGCCAGTAATGTCTTATTTGCTGATTGAAGAGACTTGAACCGTGCGGCCTTATTGATATTACCGTGCTGGTATGTTTAAAGTCGGTTAGTAGTAGAAGAAATTGAAAGATTATAGAACATACCATCTCTAAAGCGGATTCGACACAGGTCCACAAACGAGTATCGTAAGAGGATACATAAGTCTTTGAATCGTTCAACAACTGCTGCACTTCCTCGAACGTATTAATAGATACGGCGGATGAAAGAGGCGTGGGTCTGTCCCATGTATACTTCCTAGATAATTCTGGTTTGCTATCAAGAAGATGTTTTTTCATCCAACTCGTCTGCAAAAAGGGGAAATGTGCATAAGAAGACCCCCTTGGATAGTAGTCTGGCAAGGTCCGGAAGAGGAGTTTCGTGAGTAAGCCTCCGTAGGACCCATCTTGTGTGTCGTATTGGCAATCTTGATATCCCCAAGCTGTGAGATTATGAGCTGTGGCGGAGACGTGAGCTCACAGATAATACATTGCATAAACAGAAAAGCCTACGAGTGAAGTCGACTGTCATAAACCTATCTCCTCTGGTTAAAGATACAGCATCAGCTAAAATTGCCCGAGAGATGGTGAAACCAGGACACAATCCAGCTCCCGGCCCCGGTTTTTTCGCTTCTTCAGCCTGTAGACCAACCTAAGGGGGGGAAATAAATGAATTTACCCTGAAAGACCAGTAGTTTAACATACATGAAGTTCAAGATTCTCAATATCCTGGTAGAGGGATGCGGCCATTGTCTGATAAGACCACGTCAGTCAACATCAGAAGGGCCTACGTTTGAACACTTACATGGATCTCAGGATCTGGGTTCCATTCCTTGAAAGATGAATACGCTGAAGAAATATCATCAATGATAAGTACACAGTAAATAGGCGGATACTTACGTTTGAGACCCAAGAATCTTCTAAATTCGTTCAACTGATGTGAAACATGTAAGCTAGAGTTCAAGATTTAGGTAGTGTAAACAAGTCACTTACTGAACACGTTCCCCAATTCCGGGATTGTTCTATAGCCATAACCTCAACGACTTTGAGTACCTCTGGAATTCTCCGAGCTCCGAATGCACCCGCTCGTGTCTCAGTAGCATTGTGAAGGATGTTCGCCAAATCTTCATCTCTGAAACGACCGTCGACGCGTTTCAAGCTAAAGCCAGATGTCAAGGATTCCTGAATCTCTTACTGAAGAACTACTCACCCGCCAAACGTCCACTGCCTTACGTCGCTGGGTGGAATGAGATGCTTGTGAGCAGCTTCGGCGAATTGCCTGACTGTCGCCTGATTAAATAGGACGGATATGAAGTCAGTTAAAGCCAGTATAATCACAGCAAAACATATTCACGTTCTGTGGAGAGGTCCCAGTGCCATCAAAAAGACCTTCGAAGACGTTGGTTACCCACTTGGTGTCTGGTTCAGATAGTGTCGCGTGCCAACGATACAGTAAATTGAACTCGATTGAAACAACGTTGCCTTCGCCTGTCGGTGCAAACTCGTGACTTTTTTCACGCATAGTCTGTAGATATATGTCAAAACCGAAGAAATAAAATAGACATTGGATAATCACCATCAAGGGATCTAGACGCCAGTCACTCCCGTCGCGGACCAGTCCCAGGATCGCACCCACATAGTCTAAGCAGAATAATGAGTCATCATGATCAAAACAATAGATTGGCATACCTACCTCCAAGAATGATGTGCATAAAATATCCACAGTTCACTAGTCGTGAGCGATGGAAAATTTCATCGTCTTGTCTTTGTCTTTGGGCAGGGTCTTCTGGCAAAGGATTGTGCAGATTCCCATTTTCATTTATGTCCAAGATTCGTTGGGCGATGAACTAGGCAGAAAAATAAACATCAGTGTTGTTAAATTGAGTCAGCGTTAAGGCTCACGTTATGGTTGCGGCAGAGCAATATCAAAAGGGCACAACTCGCGGGAGGCATCAACAACAACCTACTATCCGCAAAAACGTCGTCCAGGAGTTTCCCGGTGCCGTCATTCCTTCGCACCGAGTTTACCTGGCTTTCGGAACTTCCATACAAAATACTGAGGTCTAGATAGCTGCTAGCATTATTTATCGCCGGGTTTTTACGGTCTGTGTTGAAGATACAGTGTATCACCAAATCCGCGAAGGCAAAGAAAAGCGCGGATATACCACCCGGGTGTTCTTCATTGCCATTTCGCTTAAGAAGGGTATCGAAGACGAGCCCCGCATCTGGAAGTGCAGACCTTGGGGGTATATTTTTTGACGGAACCGAGCGTGCGTAAGGAAAACCAGCTTTTCCGAGGGTAGGTTGCAAGGGGTTGTTGTTCGATCCATCGGCTGTCCTGAAGGCGTAGTTCACAGTGTCTTGGCCATAAGGTCCGGACGACATTGCTTCCACAGGTGGTGGGGGAGGGCATAGATAACCACTCGGCGGATGAGGAAGATCTTTATAAACTAAGAAGGCACAAAGAATCAGGTATTCAAGCAAGACTACTAAGAACGTTTCGAGATGCCTACGCAAATCTATGACCTTCTCTTGAATAGTCTTAGAGAGTTCCGTGTGCTTCGTTCTCGACATAAAGACAAGAAGTTTTTCTAACTGAGTGGATGTCAGAAATGAATTTTACAAAAACAATATGCTGCCTACCATTAGTTTTCGATCATCTAGACCGACGGTTTCCAAGTTTTTAGCATCCAGGAATGCGGGCTATAAAAAGAGAGAATCGGTCAGCTTGCAATGAAGTCATATCCAGTATGTAATACCAAATCGGATAAGGAAAGAGGAGGGTCAGCCACAAGATCCCAAAGTTCTGCCCATTCTTGTTCGAGGGTCCCATATTGCGGGCGAGCACCATCGGTGTCCAGTGGAGCATTAGACTCTTTATAGTAGTCGATGATTCTAGAAAGTTGTCGGATGAACAAAGACATTATGCTCAGGACCAGCAGAGATTTGTGTGTATAGTAGGCTAGAATATGTTCAAGGCTGTAAGAAAGCAGGCAAAGGAGAATGGAAAAGTACGAAGACGTCTCCTGCGAGCATCTGCTTATATATCATATTTTTCGAAAGGAGCGACCATCTGTGGCACAGTACACAGGCTGACAGTGATTGAACTGAGGCTGATCTAGGAGCTTCAGCGCTGGCGAGGTTGCTACAATCACGGATGCATAATGATCGCTCGATCGCGTTAATAGAATTTCCTGGACCTATCTGGTGAACGAGTGTATGACAGGTAGCCGGGTCCCAGATATTTTTAGTTGAACAAACTTTGATATCGTGAGCATCAGATTATTTAGTGCCATTGGACTAGCCCATCAACTTGATTAATCGTTTGAAAGGAGGTTTTCACAATCCTTTCAATTCTCGAACATGCTTATCCAGTTCTGTACAACAAAGGCGTCAGCCACTTTTCATTATTCCAGGCCAAGTTGTCTCCGAAACGACTCCGGGATTCTTTGAGGTGGATCCGTGCTTACATCGACTTGTATAGAATACTAATTTGGGACGATGGGGTATCAGAATTAAAGATAGAAACAAATGCTCGTTAATATCAGCGCTCCTTGATATGCTATGATAGGCAAAGGTTACGACGATATGTGAAAAGTTGAAGGCAACTAGATGCATACCATAATTTCTTCACATAACAACACAACAAGAGTTTTGCTAGAAACACAAGGAAAAGAGATCAGAAGGCATCTGACAGGTAGATCATTAATTTCAAGAACCTTCTTGGCCGTCTTGTAGAACATTTTGCTTTGCATAGATAGAGCAGTCGAGCGCTCGACGAGATTATCAAGTTTCTCTCCCCGTTGCAACACCGATTCAATGGTCTTATGCTAGAATCATCTCAGACAGTCAGGGGTGTCGTATAGCAAAAACCTGTGCTCTTACCAAGACGATCTTCGTTTCATCAAGCTCCTGTTGAACCCTCATAATTGTATCTGCTTGCCTGGGGTCTTGGTACTTCTGGATATAAGTGTTGATTTCTGGGAACGATATTGAAGAAGGGTTATTGAAAGACGATTGGGGCACTTTTGCCGTAAAATCATCCAGGATCTTAGTGAGTAGGGAGAAAGCGGGGCGGACGGGATATTCCTCGTCGGTAATTATGACAGCTTGAGGGATTTAGACCCAAAAGTCACTGGCAAAAAAACATCCACTCACCAGCAAGTTGCTCCGCTCCTCCTCGATTATAGACATGAGCGACGTGGCTTTGTTCTTGAACTGTCTGCCGTTGACCTTGAGGAGTTCTCTCTGCGACGGTTTTAGATAGGAATGTCATGAATTCACCTGCGGATCCTCTTTGGTAGAAGCTAAAGGACGATAGGTCGCTGACGGTACTGAGGATAGAGGAAGCCCCTGAAGGGGGAGCCAAAACAACAGAAATAGAGTAAATCTTCATAGTTCACAGGTCTACGGTATTGGGACGAGCAAGTGAAAGGGGGAACAGGTGAAGTAGAAACGAAGTCAGCGAGCAGCCGCAGTGTTTATTGCGTATTGCTGCCCACCTCGGCGGTCACATCATATGGATTTCACACTGTCACACTAATTGGTTACTCTCTCTGTGATTTGTATACATTCATGCTCATTTTGCTATGACCATATTTCGCCGCCTTTTCTTTATCTCTACAGTCGCCACGGCTACATTCATGAGTGATTCAGTGTTCATATGTTTTCTAACAGAACTGTAGGGTCCGTGCTGAAACGAGTGCGGAAGCATCAGACTCCGTCGCACCCGGAGTAACTACAGAATGACAAGCCTCCATCAAACGATCAATTATAAGTGTGACGTGGAATGCGCACATATATAAGGCTAACCTTCCATCAATTCCCCCATCGTGGCTGCGCCCGACATCGTTTCTGCCCCCCAATTCTGAGTGCTGGACATTCTCCCGAAGATTCATCAATCTCCCTTCATTTGTTGATCAAATATGTCTATCTCAGTACGATCTCGCAAATTCTGCTGCTGCCTTCCGGTCAGACTCGGCGTTGTCGTGAGTGAAAGTTCTGTCCTACCATTTGTGTATGGTTTTGAATCCCTGACAATCAGGTTCTCTCGCTCCTGGCTATGGTTGGAGGATCCTTTGTGGCGGCTGTTGGTTGGATTCAAGTCTCGCAACTGGGTGTGTCTTTTCTTGCTATTCACAGATTGTTATGTTAATGTTTCTCTATGTACACAAAAGCTCAGCACCCAAGAGAGAAGAGCGATGAGATTGCCCTTTGGATCCAATCCGTCATGTTCACAATCCTCGGTGTCCTTTCCATTCTCGGGTACGTTTTCGAATTTCCGCATCTCAATGATCGTAACTCACAACCTTTTTAGTTTCGTCGGGGCTCTAATCAAGAATCGTCGTATGATATCAAGCTTCGCAGTTGCTCTAGCGATCCATCTCGGTTTCAGTGTTGCATCCGGAGCATTCACATTGTACACCCTCTTCAAAGAAAATACACAAGAGGCTATTGCTAGATGTCTTAATGATGCTAGTAGTGATGCAAATGTCACGGCTGACACATGTCGTACTGGAATCGCAATTGTGAAGGGTGTAATGGTGGCAGTTTACATTGTTACTTGGTTGATTCAACTTTGTGAGCTATTTTCCTGCTTTTATCATTACTTCTGATTACTAATCAGTCTGCGTTAGACGCGTACTTCGTTGTGGAACGTTACGCTGAGCAGTTGGATGATGAAGAGATGGCCAAAAATACTGTTGTCATTCCCAGGACGGTACACGAAATTGGAACCCCTCAAGCCACGACATATGGCTCTTTTGCCCCTTCTTATCCATTCACAGAGCCTCGTCAAGCATTTGGAGTAGGCCGTGGCCAGGATCCCAGTCAGAATGTGTAAGATTCACTATTGCAATTGGTTGAACCAAACGAAGCCATGATGATGATTATTACTGCCTGGTGCAGTTTACACCGTACGGGTCTTCACTGTTTATGGGCATGCAGTTTTGTAAACTGTAAAATAGGAATTATTACACATTGCTTTAATCAATATTACAGCGCTGCCAAACGTGGCGTGACTCCACTGTAGTGTTGCCGTAGTTTTCCAGCCTCGACAACGTTCGGGATGACACGGAGAATCGTGGACACAACTGTCGGTGGGTTGGGGGAAAGCTTAGCTTAGCTAAGCAGCACGCGGAGCAGAGAGACCAGCCGCTTACCCATAAGGGCCTGTTTGTATCCCCAGCTCTGATGGGGCTGTAGGCTTCAGCCTCAGCTTCGGCAACCAAGCAAATTGATGGTTGGAGTCACAGGCTGATGGCGCTATAGTCACACTGCCAAGCTATGCTTGAAGATCCCCTGAACATTGCCAAAGTACAGTGAGGGACAAAACTGTTCAAATGTTTTTTGAATTTAGACTGTTACTTGAATAACTCAGGACTGGCTGATCCAAACTGGTTGAAATTTTTAACCAAGGTAGACTAAAATGTAATAAACAAGGT
>Ga0247779_1000235_pt1 | contig 40623 bp, 52 predicted proteins | sample UWRJL221509R5_FD_179925 | JGI IMG/M metagenome (GOLD analysis project Ga0247779, IMG submission 179925) | Plant litter microbial communities from Arlington Agricultural Research Station in Wisconsin, United States - UWRJ-L221-509R-5 | ecosystem: Environmental > Terrestrial > Plant litter >...
ACGTCCAACTTGTTTGCTGTAAAAGTTGCTGGGGTGATGCCCCAATCATCCAGGTCCGGAAGGCTGTCATCGTCGTCACCTGCCCAATCGATGTGACTGCCAGGAGTCGAGGGCCTGTGATCCATTGCCACGGCTCGTACACGTTCGACCAACGCATCGATATCGTTCCGTATATCAAGTTTCTGATTTATGTGAGGAGGTGTGTCTTTGATGGGTGCAGTGTGCGGAACCTGTCCTATGCGCGGCTTGTTGGGACGTACAAGGTTGTCACCAAGCGCAGGGGGGTTGATCTTTGCGGGGAGTGGGGGTTTGCCCACATGAGAACGCCTCCTATTTCCCGATGGGCGAGCAGATGCAGGTGCGGTAGGGACATCTGAGGCCTGAATTTGGGTATTTATAACAGCGGGACTGGCTCGAGACGCTCTTCGAGATGATTTTGGTTTAGAGGTAGACGACGCAGGGGTTTGTGCTTTCTCGGAGTTGGCTGAGGCAGCACTGGTAGAAGTAGGGAGGGTGGCAGGAGCTGGCTGTTTACTATCTGGTTTGTCGGTTCCAGCATCTTCCGGCTTGGATGGCCTGGGGTCACCACGGCTTGATCCCCCACGGGCGCCTCGATTCCCTCCGCGTCCTCTTCCGCGTCCAGGTCGAGTAAGTCCATTGAAAGCATTGCCTGGCTCTCCCGACCTGCCCCATCTAGGAGCAGAGCCCGAGGAAGAAATAGCACCTGATGTAGACGGGGTCGCCATGATGATGGTCAAATGAATCTGCTTAGCAGATTCTGAAAACGACTGGAGAGTTTTCAATGATCCACAAGACTAGACATGCATGGGTATAGCCATGAAATATGGACGTACATTTTGTGTTGAGAAATCGAGTTTATAAATGAGGATGGAGAACAAGTTTGAGTTGTTGTTGCAAAACAGCTACAAGAAGGGGACCAAATACGGCAAAGCACAGTAAAGTCGCAGCTTTCCTCCTTTCCATCACCATCCAAGACTCAGAATCATGTCCAAGGCTTCTCAACCTGAACTCAAAAAGGTATTGTCTTACGGTGTATCACGGATCATATATACTGATGTTCCCGATATTTCATTTTTAGTTTATGGACAAGAAATTGTTCATTCACCTCCAAGGCGGCCGAAAGGTCAGCGGTGTCTTGCGCGGTTATGACCTATTCCTAAACCTTGTCATTGACGACGCTATGGAGGAGAGCACACCGGCCCAGAAGCATCCCATTGGCACCGTTGTAAGTACCTCATTCTGTCTACATATCTTATCTGACTCTGCTTTGCAGGTAATTCGCGGTAATAGTGTAACGTCGATGGAAACATTGGAGTCTGTCCGGTAAAGAGAGGATTGCTGTGGTGTGCTTTGTGTGTACGATTCGAAACGATATCCAAGAGTATTTTAGGGCAAAGAAATGTGTATAAAATCCGAAATTCAATGAGAGAGGATGTACAAGCGAAGTATTTACAGAGAGGCGTTGTTTGGCAAGCGACTTGATTGTAAACTACCTCCGATACTCTACTTTTTTTTGGTTTCTGTCTGCAACAAGACGCGATGCGTGGTCGCGCTCTCGCCAACTCTGTCTTCGCTCCCATAAAATCGAGGACAAAGTCCTCTTATTCTCATCATATTCGTCCTTCTTCTACCCTCGCCGTCTCCGACCACGTTTCCGCTCTCGTCTTGCCCACGAACCCAGATTTCACCGACTCGTTGACGTATGAACAAAAAGCTAGCATCCGTGAATTATTGGAAGCCGTACAAACTCACCATAGTCCTCACCATATATGGGCCCATTACACCAATCTCGTTTCCCTCCTAGGGAACCGGCAGCTTCCCGTTGAAATTCACCAGCAAGTCTTACGCCGATGTTCACCTCCGAAGGAATACATTAGGTCCTGGATAGTGAAGAAGATGGCGGCAAAGGGAAACAACGTCAAGATCAAGTCCCCCACTTTTGAACCTCGCTTCCGAATTCTAATGACCAACATCCGCAATTTGGGCGTTCAACCTTCTCTGGACGATTACAACTATGTCCTCCAACAGTTGGCGGCCTCAGCGCACTACAAAGGGGCTTCCAATGTCTACGAAGAAATGAAACGCGTCGGACATGTACCTGATCAAACCACATACGCTGCATGTTTACAAGCAATGGCTTACCGACTTAGTCTGCCCATTCATCCGAAAACCAAACCGGACCTGGTTGCGCGCATGCAGCGTTTATTCAAAGGATATATGGCAGATATGCGACAATTCAAAGTTCCAATGTCTGCTGCGTCTTTAGACTTCAGTTTACGAATACTCAAGGGAACTTTGGATACCGAAGGTTTTGAGTCTATCATGCGAAGTGGCTACGGTATCGACCTTTCAAATCCAGACCGTGTTGCATTGGAATACGAAGACCCAACTTCGAAAACTCAGAACATCGACCTGCTTCCTGCTCCTTTCCCGTTTACGACCACGGTTCTCAACACGACAATTGATATGTTGGGAATCCTAGGAAACGTGACGAAGATGGTTCAAACCTTTGAAGTCCTTACACAACCCCTCCCTCAAGCTAACCAACACTTCTTCAACTCATTCGAATCCGATGAAGACGACGACTATGGCGTCTCCATTGATGTACCGTCATCGTCCCGTGTTCCCCCGCCTTCGGCAGTACCTAATACGACAACATATTGCATTCTTTTACGACACTTGTGCGCGTTAGGTCATGCCACATTCGCTCGCCATTATATCAATCAGGCGCTTAGACTCGATCATGAAGCCTCATGGGCCTTGAAGAGAGCTGTGGAATACAATGTTAACAGAAATCTCCCGTTAGACACTGTCTCATCCCCACGTTTTACTATGAATCGTAATATGTTCCTCACTGTAATGGGTGAGACGAACAAGGACAAGAATTTAGGATTAATGAAATGGCTTTCCACGAAAATATACCGTATCATCAAGAGACAGAAGGGCAGCTTAGAACGGTATCAAAAGCTTCGCGAGCAACTGTTGGAAGCCCAAGTGGATTTACCGCCCCCTCCACCACCACCCCGAAGGCCTCGGGTGATACCCGCACTCGACGTCGATCTGCAAAATCACACAACGCCGGAGGTCGAAACTCCAAAAGTCAAGCCTTTTAACCTAAATCTCCACATTGATATTCTTCAACGTAACGTTTCAGAACTAGAGCGTTTCCAAAGTCGGCTCGAGTTTTTGGTCGGTAGAACATCACAGAGAGTGAAGGAACGCCTTGGTCGTCGAGTATGGCAAAGTAGGGATATCTATTTAGCGACGGAAGGGGAGCGGAAAGTTGTGTCAAAGGAGCAGTGGCGAGAAATGGTCAACTTCAGACCAAGAAGTGACGGTGAAGTCAATGAGGAGCACAAGACTTCGTTGGAGGAAAGTGAGGAGGAGCAGAAACCGAATTTCAACACATCTCGGAGAAAGTACTTAAGCACCAGAAGGATGATGTCCACATTTGCCTCAATATTCTTCCCAACGTCGCAACCATTGATACCCCCTTCTCCCACCCTGAAAGACGGTGGTTCAGCTAACTCGAAGTCATAGCATCATATAATTATCTAGATGTCATATAATCTGCTCGTAAGTGCTCAATCCAGAATTCCATCTCTTCTAGTTTACTTAGAAAGAGATTCGATTCAGCTAGGACCGCCTTTGCCGAACGGTAGCCAATAGCCAGTCCGGCCAACGCGCACGCACCTCTATCTCTCATAGATGCTTCATATGCTGCGGAATGGGTCGCGTTGTTGTACCACAGGGTGGTGCAAATACTACTTATTACTTTAAACTGTAGGAAACAATTAAAAAAATCAAAAATTGTTACAAACAGTCGATTTGTGCCATTCCCCCGTGGGATTGTAAAGGCGATTTTCTTTCATGTGCTACTAATATCTAACCATGGTATGCAGGTGAAAAAGTATGGTTATGGTTTCGTCATATTAGTTTCTCTAGTTCCTTCGCTTGTTCCCTGACCGTCTTTTCCATTCCATCCAACCAGATTTCCACTGGTGCGCCGTTTTGTGGACGCGATGATGATCCGCCAGTAGTAGATTGGGCTGTCTGGCTAAACGCCAGATTTCCGATGCCAATGTATCGTGCGAGTGCTAGAACAGGCAATCGTCGTAAAGCGCGACCAGACATTCCTTGAGCCTACAATAATAGTTCAAGTCAATCTATTGGGGATATCAAGACACGGTGACTTACGCGGCACTGTGCAGCTAATGCTAATAAACGGAGACCAACGGTCTTGGAGCGCTCCTGTGGGTCTGTGTTGTCCGATTTTGTTGTTGGTTTGTTCACAAGTTCGTATATTTGGACTTGCTTCAGAGTAGGGACAAGCTTTCCAAGAAGGATAAGCGAAATGTCAAGGGTTGTATCAGCACAGAGACGTACCACGGGAGCGACGATTCCTTTTGAGATGATTTCACAAAGGCATGAACGTAGGATTTCGTAAATCCCTTCTCTGGACGGTAGATCGACATATTGAACTATGTCAGCACGGTCGACAAAAGCGGTATCTGGGAAAAGGAAAATATTCAATGATATTTTTGGTGTTGATTCTAGTGTTTGGAATCAGGTAGCACCAACCGATAGCTTTTATAAGGTTACTTGTAGCCATTATCAATACATTTTTCCGTTGCTTGAGTTTGTCCAATTGTGTCAGAAGAGCATTGACAACCTGCATTTCTGGTGAGCTTCGGTAAAAATGTGCTACTCAAATCATACCCTCAAACCGTCGGAGGGCTCTGTGCCTGACATTGCACCAGCTCGAGCAGCAGTCAATGACTCCACTTCATCTAAATAAAAAACACATTTAACATAATATGATTGTAAAAATATATGTGTGACACACCTATTAAAATAATTACAAACCCATCTTCTTCCTCTACCAATTCGGTAATGCTGCTAAACAGGCGTTGCACAAGTTTTCCGGATTCTGAGAACCATTTCGAAAAGAGAGAATGCGAATTGATTTCTAGTAGGCGGGCATGCGTATAACTAAAGGATGTTCTGTAAAAAAACTTTGTTCATAATATGACCAAGCTCACCGATGCGAAAGTCGTATTGCCAATTTTTGAGAAAGAGCACGACACAGTGATGTCTTTCCTGTTCCCGGAGGACCGTGGAGTAGGACGACTCGATTCCACGTAACCAGGTTGACTGTACTTTTTTTAAAAATATATTCGGCTGCATAAAGATGAGGGAGCTCACAATCTACATTCGCGTCACTGAATACCAGTGTGGCATGGATATAGTCGAGCAACTTCATCTTGATATCATCCCCATAGATGAGAGAATCCCACAAACCCTCGTAATTCCTATTAGGGAGCTCGCATACACTAGCCGCAGTTGTGTTGTCATCTTCATTCCTGCTTCCGGAGCTGTTCGAGAATTCCTCATATATATCACTGTCGGTCGGTTTATAGACATGTATTTGGATAGACATCTCTTCGATCGTCAGAGAAGGGCTAGAGCATTGGGATTCACACACGGTTATCTTCTCTACTGATGATGAGAGCTCCGGTATATCTTCCCAGCCATCCAAAACCGACGGAAGAGCAATACGTTCGAAGGATGTGATAAATGAATGCACAAGATTACGGATTGTGTCGAATCGAGCAGATGCACGAGGCTTCAAGCACACTTCAACTATGTAATTCATTTAAAATCTTCGTTTTTTATGGTATGCAGGGCTTCCTCACCGTGAACGGTCCATCTTGGTCCTGTAGGCGTCTGAGATTCTTCCTCCAAAGTTTCTACATCATTGAAAACCAGGTAAGGTGTGTCCATTGTCATTGGTAGATCCTGGGATGATTTGATCGATCTTGAATTCAAGGTTAATGGGTACTTTCGAGTTCCCTTGGGGTGAGTAGATGTAGCTAAGATGTAGTAGGTATTGCAAGTTGAGTGACCCAAATTCAATCAAATTCAGAACGCGTCGCTCGCCCGGAGCCCTTTGAAGCAAACACTACCACACGCGACGCGCGCGCTATGTAATAATTACACGTGATCGACTCAGGGAGATGAGATCCAATCCATCGACAAGTGCCACTGGTGCTGAACATCATTGCAATCTGAATCTGCTTAGCGCTATGTCGACTCACAGCAAGGATGGTGCCAGCCTAAACAGTCTTTTAGACCCAACTACTTTCGTGTTTCCGACCCCATTGGCTTCGACGACAGTGACGATTGAATTCTGTGATAGGGTGCGTCAAAGAGCCTTGTAACAGATTTACGCTGAATAACTTTCCCTTGCATATAATTCTAAACAGTGCCGCTGGTATGTCTATAAACTTATACAACAAGGCCAGTATCAAGGCTAAGGTAATATCTGAATTGCAGGCTGCACCGAGCCACCTGGACCCAGACCGAACTTTTCCTGACATTCCCTCCGCCTACCATTGGGTCTATCATCCTCACCCCACTCAATAGTGACGATACAGCCGGTCGATTCCGTGTCTGGTTATCCATCCCAGTTTCTGACTCCCCTATACTAGTGTGGGATAGGAAAGTGGAAGGCGGATTTCCCGAGTTGAAAGTGCTGGTACGTAATTCATAAAGTGCTGAAGTGACTGGCCTTCACTCACCGACATTCTGATGTAGAAACAACGAATTCGAGATCACATACAACCTGGCAAATCCTTAGGTCATTCTGATGCGAAATAAAGAATCTGTCGGAGAATGATAGCCAGAGAAATATATCGTAATAATATTCACCCATGATATGGTCACTGTAGAATTACTTATACAATTAATTTGTGGTTGAACCGCCAGAGTTGGGTGGATGAATTGTTTACAGTGCCTATTCGGAGGAAAGCAGCCGGGAGTTATAGTCGAACTACTTTTGGAAATAAGCACATAACTTGCTTCATGCGACTTGTTTTGCGCTTCCCTTGTTCTTCTTGATTTCCTCTTTTTTCTTGCACGGTCCCTTCCATTTCGTCAAAGAACATGGACTCCGGATCTTCCTTGTACGACAAATTGTTAGCACAATGCAAATCCAATGGTAGGAAATTACACTGACTTGTTGATTTTCTCTGTTTAATCCAAAAGGCAGATGTCGACGTGAAAGTGGATGGCCTGACAAAACTCCAGGCGTATTTTGAAAATGGGACCCCGGAGGTTTGTTACACCTAGTCAACTCCCCATGGATTTTATCCGTTTATCGTCTACACTCCCACAGATATCGGATCCTGAAGCTCTTATTGGAATACTAAAGTCTTCTCTCCGGACCTCGAACCTACATTTAACAAACGCGACACTATCTGCTCTGCCAGCGATTCTGCCAGCTTTAATACGTCGACCTGTTGGCACCCTTCAGTCATCAAGCAACCAACTCCCATCATCATCTACATCGTCCGCCGTCTCATCAGGATTAATAGATGCAAACGCGCTCCGCCTAGCGTTGCCCTCGTTCCTTCAGACAGGTGGAGTTATAGATCGCCTTGGGGACAAGGAAAGAGCCCAAATCAAAGCTCGCGAAACCCTAGTATTGCTTGGAGGACACGCGTTCCGTTTCGGAGGTTCCAATAACACGGCGTCCAAGTTGGGCAAAGGCGTTGAACCCCCCATCGCAATATTTGAACGATTCTTGAAGGAAGGTGGATTAGCGAGCAAAGTATGGAGAGTTAGGGAGCAGGTGCGTCCCTTGACCAAGGCAATTTAGATTTAAGCTTATTATCAACATTCCAGTCAATTCTAGCACTAGTAAACATTCGACGTGCACATCACTTGTTCCCAATTCGTCCTTATCTGACCCTTCTTGTTGATTGCTTGGAAGACACTGACCCACATGTGCGCGACTGTGCGCGTCAGTCAGTTGTTGAGTTGTTTTCCGGACCAGGTGTTACTGATGCCGCACGTGCGGATTTGAAGAAGGAGATGGCCAAGAAGGGTGTTCGCAAAACCATCGCGGACGCCGTACTAGCAAAGCTTCTGTCAACGAGCCTCGGAGCAAGCACGCAGAACCAGGATGGCTCAGAAAACGGTGACAGTTCAACTGGGAAGAAAGAGTATGTGCCACCAAGCCTTGCCTTACAAGGCAAGCGACCTTTAGCATCCAGTCAGAGCAATAGCACTTTCTCCAGATCTGTTAGTCAGTCAAGCACCAAAGAGATTCCAAGGCCTCTAAGTAGGGCAAATATGGTGTCGCCGCCTCCCCCTTCAACGCCCACTACTGAAAACGTGGAAATTCAACCAGTATATGTAAGCTTATTGGGTGACGTCTGCTTCAGATAATTAATTAGACCTTTCTTTAGATTGCGTCAAGTCGGGACCTCGAAAACGAGTTTGCATCCATGCAGAAACCATTTGAGGTTTGTCATTCTTGTACGGCGCTCATGCAATTTTAAATCTCGAATTATCTATCCGGCAGGGTAAAGAAACAGAACATAATTGGGCTCTTCGAGAGCAGGCGATACAACAAGTACGCGGGATGCTTAAGGGCGAAGTTCATGTACGGTACCCAGAACCCTTCCTGGCTGTCTTGAAAGATGGTTTTATTCAATGGTCGCTTAAAACGGCAAGTCCTTCATTTTTTCCCTCTAGCAGAATAGTTATAATGACAATATATACGTATAATATTTGACAGCTGGCCAGTTTGCGAACCACTGTTGCCGTTAACACATGTCTTCTCTATGCTGAATTATCCGTTGCTTTAGGGACTTCCCTCGATCCCCACTGCGACGCCTTACTAACTAATTTGTTGAAGATGGGAGGTTTCACGAAGAAGATAACTGCACAACAATCCCAACTAACAGTCGACACGATAATGACGCATACATCCCCTCAACCGCGATTAATTATTCCTCTTCTCTGGCAAACACTGCAAGAGAAAACTGTCCAAGCACGTGCTTACGGCGTCGGACATCTGAAGCACTATCTTGAGACCCACGGGCATAGGTCTAAAGGCGCAATTGATGCCTCAGGTACGATAGATATATTGGACAAGTCTTTGAAAAAGGCACTGGCAGATGCCAACCCCGCAGTCAGGGAGACATCACGAATTATGTTTTGGGTCTTCGAAGATATTTGGCCGGATCGCGGACAAGTTATCTTGAAGTCTTTAGATTCTGTTGCGCGGAAGCAACTAGAAAAGGCGTGTCCCAATCCAAATGCTCAAGCTCCATTGCCTCCCACTACCCCAAAAGTGACCAAGAAATCAAGTGTTGCAGCGGCCATTGCTGCTAGTCGTGCTAAGGCTAAGGCCATCGCTACGGCACCGCCAACCCTTCGCCACCAGGCTACTTCAACGTCTCACACCGTTGCACCTCGTCGATCAGGTTCACCTAGTTTGTCAAACTCTGCGCCCCGTCCTGCGTCTCCACAGCAAATTCATACCTCGCCGCCGTCGCCTGCACGGCGTTCTGTATCGGCATTCGTCCCAAGGTCGTCCAATTCAACCTCGGTATCGAAGCCTTCCCACACCCGAACGCTCTCGGGAGGTACAGAACACACAGAAAGATCCGCCTCTCCATCCTTATCTGATCAAGGGACAAAACCGCGTCTATCTTCGCCATTGGCTGATGCAGCCTCTACCTCAAGCATCCGCAAATCTCTGTCGAGTGCTCCATCTTCGTCTCCCAAGACAAGCCATGAGTCTACTTCTAACCAAGCTAGTGCATCCGCAAAGAAACTTAGCACCCGGACTAGTGTCTTGCCCTCCAGACAGTCCTTGTTCCATATCCCGACCGAAGACAATCACGATCTCCTTGTTGCTCAGAATATACCTATACCCGAAGACAGCGATTTGGAGGACGGAGAGTCTGTCAATCTCATGTCCTTCACGGCTCCGTTTGATATCCCTCCTATTAACCCCACCATAAAGTCGGTTCCTGCACCCGCTTCATCGTCTCCAGGTTCAGACCATCGATTGACTCGTTCCATTTCCAACGCTTTATCATCTGGATCCATATCTGACATAGCTCATGATCAATCACTACCTGTAGTTGAAGACGCTTTGCGAGCTCGCGCAGAACAGGCGGAAAGCGCAGCCGAGAGACTCCTTGAACTCGTTGAACCTGAGGAGGACGGTCTGTCGAATGGAGTGCATATAATGCCTTCCTCATTATTGAAAACTAGCAACGGGCATTCAACACCCAAAGTAAAAGCCAGAGCACCATCTTTCCCCCGCGATAAAGTAGCGCCTGTAACACCAAACAATAGGGCAAGCGCGATAATGAGACAAGCAGCTCTCTTCGTGGACAGCCCTGCTCCATCAAGGGGTGCACAGACTTCGTCTTTACTAGATGTTCTCCAGAACAAGAAGCAGGAAACAGGTTGGTGGTCGAAACGTAAAGAGTGTAAGTCAGGCAGCTATAAATCAGCGTCTCTTTGCTAACTACCGCTAGTATTCACCACAAGCACTCGAAACACACTAAAAGCATCATCTCCTCTCACCCAGGAACTCGACGATATCATAGCTGCATTGGATCGTGGAGATGCTGATGTGCTGGCATTGAAGCGATTGGCGGTAATATGCATGGAAAATGCAGCTACAGATGTCCTTTCACCCTCTATGAGCTCAGGCAGTAATCCAAGCAGTCCGACACCTACAGATGGTTCTTCTTCTCGAAATGCTCTCCATGTCGACATCTGGGAGAAGAACCATACGTTCAATAAGTTTTTCAAGGCCTTGATTAACTATCTTCAGCCTGATAGGGTAGGTGTCTGACTTGTCTGTCTACAACAACTTACATACCGTTATATCAAGGTTGAAGAGGAGCTCGCATATGGCTTAATCGTTGTGTGGCAAGTGCTAGACAGTCTATCTACTTACCTAGAAGGTAAGGAGACAGAGCTGTTTTCCACGCTTCTAAGAGTCCGGTATTGCAATAAAATCGATGTACGGTATTTTTTAAATTGTATATATCCTGATGCTGAACATCGTTGTATAGGTGCTGGAAGGTACAAATGCAATCCGTGACATAATAACCTTCAAGGTCGATCCCGTGTATGGTTTAACCACGATGCATGCAAGTTTGAAGGTATTTCAATCGGAGTCTCCTCCCACCGAGTCGGAGACGGACGGAGATGTCAAGGCAGTGACATCTGCCTTCGGACTCATGGCACTGGGTAACTTCATTCTACGCTTACCCGCAGAAATTGCAGAAGAGGAACTGCCTCGCCTGAAAGTTACTTTGATAAATGTGTGTTTTCTATCTTTCTGGCAGAATTTTGGCTTATATAGTCTCTTCTCGTAGTGTTTGAACGATAAATCATCCCTTATCGTCCGCGAGTCTGCTGCCGCTTGTATCATTGCTGCACAAGTTGTCCTTCGGGACGAGACACACCTATTCGCCTTGCTTGATGGCCTCGCAGACGAGAAAAAGAACCTCTTAACGTACCTGTTTGACAAGCATGGTGCTCGTGGGAACAGTGCAAATCCAAATGCCAGCATCGAGAAACTAGAAAAAGAGATCAGAAGACTTGATACTCGTACGAGCACCCCTCTACGAGAAGCATAATGGCTTTTCAATGTGCGCAAACCATATGCACATGTTGTATTCCTTTGTATTCTTATTAGATGTTTACTTGTTATGATACTTGCAATCCTTCCATGTTTTGATCAGTTAAATGAGTAATGTGAGGTGCAATTAGTAGGTTATGCGATATAATACAAGTTATGTAAAATGACAAATAGCAATAATATACAAGTCCCTGTCCACTTTGGAAAACCTTATAATGCGTCTTCGAATAGTAACTTCCGTGGTTTTCTGATAACAGGGGGTATCGAATATAATGCAGGCCTACACGATTGTCAGCATATGGTATGTTGGGGTTTCCCATACAGATGCTCACATTGAAGTACCACACATTGCCGCTGGATTACCCATGATGATACTCTCAGAAACACCTGCAATGCTGTCGTTCTTTCCGTAAGCGGAGGCGTCGAACAAGTGGTCGGTAGTTTTCTCGAAGGAGGCCAACATCAGCACACTGTCTTTCATTTTGGCAACACCGAAGCGGGTGATTCCCAAAACTTCACCCTAGAATATCGTATTCAGCGTGTATACCAAAGAAGAAAGAGGACGTGTTAAGAAATATAAACCTTATAGGTCATAACATCACCCAGAAGCATGACATGTCTGGGGTCGATGATCATGTCGTGCGATTTCATCGTGTACTGAATTTCGTTGATTATTGTTCTTCGAGCGGCCTCGATACCAAGAACTTGAGCAACTTCTATAACATGATTAGAAGATGTATGCTCTCCGACAACACCTGGAGTTGATGTATTAGAATATAATAAGGTTTAGCCTTGAAGAATTCAAACCTAACCTTCTGTAATCATGCATTTTTGTAGACCGTACCCTTCTACTAGTAATTCTTTATCCCCTTTCTTACCCTTAGAGTCATCTTTGTCCTTGATGTTTATGACTGCGCGTTGAATAGTAGCAACACCCTGAAACACTAGGTTAATTAAATGCATATTTGCCACATCACTTGTATGCACCTTCACCACGATAGAAGATAATCCTCGTTTCAGCTCTCGCAAGCGATAATATTTATCTTCGCCATCAACATAAATTCGTAGCCGGTTTTTACGAGGAATGACTGTGATGGACTAAAAAATTGGGGGGAAACAGGATGAGCGCTTAAATTTAGATGGTTACGTTTGTCATACATACCTCTTGTTTGATCTTCAGTTTCTTCGCCGCTACGATGGCCCATTTGATATCGTCTATAGTTAATTCAAGCTGAAAAATGTATAAGAATTTTTTTACAAGTATGGCTCTGTAAGGACGAACCTGAAGTTTTTGAATGGCATCTGTGTCGATAATAATACCAATATACGTATACTGAGGGGCCCAGGCCTCTTCGAATACGCTTGCCACCTGCCGATAGATAAATTCTAGCCGAAAGCCCAAAATATGAAAAGAGTACGCACATCACCCAAAATCGTTTTTTCCAGACGCCCTTTGACAATTCGAGCAGATGCTTCACTATCATTGGTGACCAACTTGCAACTGATGATAGGTGTACTGATAATTTTTGCAGCATTGATGATTTCCTTGATTCGAGGGACACCCAACGTTACGTTCATTGAGGCAACACCAGCAAAATGGAAAGTCTTGAGCGTCATTTGTGTACCTGGTTCTCCAATAGACTGTGCTCCTACGGCGCCAACTGTTGAACCTAGCAAAATAGTTTAGATTCATGTCTAAAAAAAATTGAACCACAACAGCTTCAACTTACCCGGCTCAATGCGTGCTTTCACATATTTTACCCAGCAAAGCTCCAAGAAATTTCGGAGCTGGGCTTCTGTCACTTTGGAGCTGTTATCGACGACAGCTTTCTGAGAGTCTGGAGTAACATCGTCATCAGAACGAATGAGTTCTGAAAGAAATACTTGACGTACCCGATGCCCCTAGAGACAGATCGGTGTATTCATCCCATTCATCTTCCCGCTCAAGGGCATCATACATCCCATGTTTTCTACGCGCGTCTGCAATTTTACTGGCAACATTGTCATAGATAAAATCGCGAATAAATGAGATATACTGAGGAGCAGTTTCATCTTTGAAGCGTGGGCTAGAGAGCTCTTTGTCTACATATTCCATTATTTCGTAAGGTAGAAGACCACGACCAGAGTGTTTACCAGACGCCTTTTAATTGTCATGTTAATGCTCAATGAAGTAGCGCAAAATCCATAAATCGACCTACCAGTGCATGACTCAAGGAGCGGTCAAGGTCAATTGGCTGAGGATCACCTTCTAAGCACGCAGGATCGAGACCATCGTCACCGTAGCGGAACTGCACAACACCACCGGTGGAATTTCTCACTGAAAGATCGTACTGTGTGGTCAAATCTTCCAAAGCCTTCATCAAACGCCTTTGCATATATCCGGTCTCGGCAGTCTTGACTGCAGTATCGACCAAACCTTCACGCCCGGAGATGGCGTGGAACAAAAATTCCGTGGCACGCAATCCAGAAAAAAAACTGTTTCGAACGAAACCTTTGGAAGGCGGCTCCTTTGACTTTTTAGGGAAGTGGGGCAGAGAGCGATCTTGGAATCCATCGGGCACACGATGACCAGCAATAATTTGCTGACCCACACAGGCTACCATCTGGGAGACGTTAATGACGGAACCTAGGACGAAGATTAGTTGTTCCTAGAAAGTAAGGCATCGAAAGTCAACATGCCTTTCGAACCACAGGTAGCCATGATTAGTGGAGCATTTTGACGACTGAGCTCTTGCATGCAAATTTGACCGACTGCCTCACGAACTTTGGACAGTACGGATGATATCATGGCTTCAAGCGTTTGTTCTTGATCACAACCTGGTTTGTTCTCCAACTTCCCTTTCTTTGCGTCTGCGATAAGATCCTGACAATCGGCGTATGCTTTCTCCACCAACTCATCCTTTTTTTGACTAAGTTTAGGACCAGGGATAACGTCGTTGATTCCTAGGGAGAATCCATAATTTGCTAGAATGATGCATATAATCACCATCTGTGGGAATTGGCATATATGAAAGCGTACCTAACCAACGCGCACAAAGCTTCGCCAAACGATTCATGGCAGCAGCGGCCTCATGAGGACCGTAGTCTCGCATTATGACACCGAATATTGACTTCTTTTTACCGCTACCAACAGTAGCTTTGTCCATAACACCGCACATGATTTCGCTGTTGACGATGACCAGCCAACCGTCATTAGGTGAAAGGTCACGAGCGGGCTTCTTCATCCAGGGGTAGTTTTCGCTCTTAGCCTCTTCCCATTTGTGACATTTGCTTTCGACATTAACTAAAATCTTCGAATCTTTGTTGGGACGCATCAAGACATTGAAAATTTGTTTGCCAGTCCAAAGCCTAACGGGCTTCAAAATAGCAGGTGGAGGAATGTCGATCTGTACATCAGCATCGGCAAGGTAACAACAAATCTGGGTGAACTGTCGGCGATCGAAGAAAGTATCCCTTCGAGAGATGAGGAAAGACGCTGTGATGAAATCCTGGATTGCAGCAATAACGGGTTCTCCGTTTCTAGGTGTAACCAAATTATGCTTGATATTCATTAATTCAAGAGCTTCTGTCCTAGCTTCCTCGGTTTGCGGGACATCTAAGATAATTTAACATACATGTCGAGTGCACTTGTTTTATAGAGAGAAGAAACTTACGCAAATTCATCTCATCTCCATCGAAATCGGCATTATAAGGACCGCAAACACATTCATTAAGACGGAACGTTCTCCACGGACGAACTTTAGCCTGAAATCCTGTTAAAAAGGAAAAGTCGACAAAGCTTGGTTATAAGACTTACTCGATGACACATAATTGACAACTGAGGTCGTAGATCAGCTTGGTACTTCTCTCAGAATACTGACGAATGAATCGACTCTTACTTTGTGTAAACTTGGTTGACGATTAAACAAAATGATATCACCATCAATAACATGCCTTTCAACAACATCGCCTACAGCCAACCCATCCGCGATGGCCACTCGATTGCCAAACTTCAGAAATTTCTTATTTTCACCTCTTGCAACATAATTCGCGCCAGGATGAATGTCGGTACCGTTGCGAATGGCTAGTCGTAACCTAGATATATTGTGGGGCGTAACACGCTCGGGATAAGTTAGAACCTTAGCGACACGTTCTGGAACAGCAACCTCGTCAATGCGCAAATTTGGATCAGGTGAGATGACTGTTCGTCCAGAGAAATCCACACGCTTTCCTGACAAGTTTCCACGGAAGCGACCTTGCTTTCCCTTCAGTCTTTGCACAAAGCCACGTATAGGTTTTTGACCGAGTTGTGATGGAACACCGGGCAATTCTGAGTTGATATACATGGCAACTGATAACTGGAGGAACTCCCATTGTTCCTATGAGGAAGAGTTACGAAGCTCGTAGGGAATATATTATTGGCGTACACACCATGAATTGGGGAGTCGGTGAACCTTTTGCTAAGCCTTGTTTGATAAGCGCGTTTGTAAACACGATTTCCGTCAGCTTTACAGTCAGATCGTCTTCGTTCGAAGCACCATCTTGCGCCACTGAGGGACGAATACACACTGGAGGAACAGACATGTATTGCCAGATGAATTCTTCCGGTCGCCCCCATTTGGGATTCAGACCCAGTAATTCACAGTCCTACATCGATCGCGATGTGTTCAAAAGTTATGGTGATGTTATACACACAAACTCTGCGCACCTCGTCTGATATCCGACGGAATAGATCCAACACCTTCAACGGATTCAAATCTTCATGTACTGCCTTGTTAATGTACATTCCAAGTTCCTTCTGCGATTCGATAGCAGACGCAAAGGTAGCCTTGAACTTCTCTAGCTCATCTGCAGTCTTTTTTGCACGGAACTTATCGTGGATGATTTTCAAGGCACCCGCTTTTTTCACAGCTCCGTTTGTTGCAGAGCAGTACGGACAATACACAACTTTACGTGCCATAGTGTTGACGGCCTTTGAAAGCGCTTGTCTTTGCATGTTCTCGAGAACCGGTCGACGGAATCTTTTGAGGTATGTACGGCGATCTGGTTCCTCGAGTAGAACGCGTGCGCATGACTATCAAAAACAAGAACAAAGCATTGAAGTTGTAATCCCAACGAGCCAAGACGACGATCCGTACCTTGCAGATGGCTTGCAGAATAGCAATGGTATGTTTGAAATAACCTATGTGGAACACAGGGACCACAAGCTTGATATATGCATAGTGACCTACGCAGTTCACCGAGGACTGGCCGCAGGTCTCGCAAAATGCGCTTTTATCTGTCGTTCCCTATGTTGACATATCTGAATTAGAGGATTAATGAACATACGATCAGGAATTTCAGACACACGAGACGACGATCCAGGACTCCATTCTTCACAGGCAAGCGGTCCGTTGGGGTATACAAATCACGGTGAGTGACCTCGTATTCCGAGATTTTGACTGTATCCTGGGCATTCAAAAGACTGAACTGAAGTTTTTTACTATCGAGTAGATTAGAACAGCCCGTCAGGTTGATTTCTTGAGCACGAATACATGTACACGTACATTACTTTTGGGGCTTGGTGTGAAACAGCCTCCTTCATTATTGTGGCCCAGCCGGAAGGGTGAAATAGATTAGCGGTCGAAAGCGAAGATCAGTCCTAACTCGAGTCAAGAATTCAAAGAGCCCTGAATAGTTATTTGATCGAAATTCGCGTGACATGTAGCTACATGTGACGATCGCGTGACTACCACTTGCGCGTCGCTTTCAATACTCGACGAGCTTTAGCGTACGCAATACACTTTCTCTTTCACACTTCTTCACTGCAATGTCCAGGACATCCTACGACAGGTATACAGTAACTCCCGTATATTTCCAACACTAAAACTTAATTCATCTGCATAGATACCTCACCGTCTTCTCCCCAGAAGGTCGTCTATATCAAGTTGGTGAGAGCAAGGAGATCTGATTCCGTGTAGCAGGTCAAATCAAGCTCACACCACACAACAGAATATGCATTCAAAGCCATTTCAGGCTCGGGACACACTGCCATTGCAGTTAGGGGAAAGGACACCTCTGTCGTTATCACCCAACGAAAGGTCCCCGTGCGTAATTAACTCAAACAATACGATGACGTCCCCCGCGCTCATCATCACAACTTTTCATGCGTTCACGCAGGATAAACTCCTCGACGCGTCCACCGTCACACATTTATTCAGCCTTACCCCTACGATCGGATGCGTAATGACAGGACTCATTGGTGAGGATCTGCCATCTTGCAAGAAATGCCGAATCGCTTTGCTAAACATAGAATCCCTTTCCCTATTAACTCAAAGCTGACGCCCGTGCTCAAGTCGCTCGTGCAAGAAGTGAAGCAGCTGAATTCAGATACAAGTACGGTTACGAAATCACACCGGACGCTCTTGCCCGACGCATGGCCAACATTAACCAGGTCTATACGCAACGCGCTGCGATGAGGCCGTTGGGAATCTGTGGGTTTCCTCCCTCCCTCTACAATTGTATTCTACTGACAGAAAGATGTATAGCGATGATTATGATTGGCCTTGATCCTGAGTACGGTCCTCAATGCTTCAAGCTCGATCCTGCAGGTTACTTTGTCGGATTCCATGCGACAGCTGCAGGCCAGAAGCAACAAGAGGCGATGAACAACCTGGAGAAGAAGTGGAAAAAGCTCGACAACGGAAAGGGTGGTGAAGATGCTGCAAAGGCAGGGCAGAATTTGGACAGAGACGATGTCATCGAGGTACGTTTTTTGAGAGTAGTAATACTGTTACTTTAAGCTGACGACGTGCTAGATGGCGATCGAGGTGATGTCAACCGTACATGCTACCGACTATAAACCTGGCGAGATTGAAATTGGTATTATTTCAACAAGTGAGGATGAAGACGAGGAAACGAGAGGGAAGTGGAGGGTGATGGATGAGGATGAGATCGAGGAACACTTGTTAGCATATGCAGAGAAAGACTGATTGTGTTGACGCGATCCGAAATCTCCTACTTCCACTTGCATATCCCCTTCGATGTACTCATAGTCCCGTACTTTTTCTTTTGAATCACATAAATAACGACAAGGATGGTCCGATGACGCATTCTCAATAAGTGGTGCCTTGGCGCTCAGAATTGTACAACTTTGAGAATTAGGATCGGCGAACCACAATATATCGATTAATAAATTAGTATGATGAAGCTCCTCCGCTCTGTTGAGAAATTTAGTCCAAGTGGAACCTAGCGACGTGTGTACAACGTACCATGATGGCATTCATTTCTTCTTCCTCAATATACCGCACTCTTGGCTTCCAGAACCTAGCGGGTGCCTCCCAGAACTCGCTGTAGACATTATTACTATGATCTTCCGCCTTCACAGTCTCTGAGGATTTATTTCTAGCTTCTTGGAATTGAGAAAAGCGTTGCTTGAATTCTGTTGGAGCGGCTGGATGCGGATGCGGGGCTTCCGGTGCTGTACAAGGGTTAGGATAATGAACTATGAAGGTAGATAAGACGTACTGGTGGGCCATGAGCGTTTTCCAAGGAATCTAATGAGAGGAGTGTGGGCTCGGGCTGAGCAGAGACGTAGAGACGGGTGCATGACTGGTCGAATTAAAGTAATGTTGCCGGTGACAGAGTCATATGAAAGCCGAGTTTGGCGGGGACCTTGACGGCAAACAACGCGATATTCCTTTCAATGCTCTTTCATTCTGTACCGATTATTCATAGTACAATAGAGATGTCGCACCACCTTTTCTTGCTATCGCCATCAGATACTCCCTTGTACAGCCTTACTCACCATTCAACGAAACCTGTAGGCAGTGTCACATCACCCCTTGCGTCGAATCTACCCACCTGGTCCACATCGGCATTTGCTGGGACGCTGACGGCACTGTCTGGAGCGTCTAGTGCGACACAGCATACGACGGGGGGTGCAGTTCGGGTCGGTGGAGGACAGGACCGACATGTTATTCAGATGATTGCGAATGCGGGGCTGGATGTGATTGAAGATGTGATGCACAAGGAAAATACGATGTGCGTGCGGTGCTTTGTTGGACGGAATAATGATGATGAACGGTGTATGATAGGTATTTGAAATCAGTAGACAAATTCAATGAATGGACAGTATCAGCGTTTATTACACCTGGGAGTAAGGAAAACAAAAAATTGAAAGAAACCTGGTCTAATTGGAAACAGATATGAAGTTTGTGTTGCTGCATGAAGGAAAGAACGACGAAGGGATCCGACAATTTTTCACAGAAGTGTGGGAGTTGTATGTCAAGGTGAATAAACCAAAAACCAAAGAAGAAGAAGAACTGACTGGCAAACAGACAATGATGAATCCTTTTCATACAGCACACACGGGGATTCGAAGCAGTGTATTTGACAATCGTGTCAGGGCGAGTGCGCGAAAGTATTTGTAGAGTGACCGGGGTCCTTGATGTTATGTTTGTAACGCAGAGTCCGCTTGTTGTTTCTTTGCTCTTTCCTCTGACCTGGCTTGGGTGGCATTCCTTTCGTCTTTACACTTTCTTATCTAAAATCACACAAAACACATAATTTTTTTCTTTTCTCTTTTTTATCTGCCCAATCCATTGTCGTCCAGAGCCCAACATCCTCCAACTCTCTATCTTCAATCTCTTTTTCTTTCTCTCTCTCACACTCGCCCAGCTGTATCACTCAATAATCATCCGTAATCGACCCTCTTCATTATCTATCTCGTTCTGATATCAATTCCAACAAAGCAATGACTACCGCAAATTCCAACAATCGTGCTTCTCTTCTCGCTGGTCTCCGCACAGGCGGGGTCCGTTCCTCGTCCTCCACAGTTCCACATACCGCCGCCCCAACAGGCACCTTCAATGTTCCTCGTTTCAACTCGTACCAGAATGCTGGAATCTTCCCAGAGGAGGAGGAAGATGATCAGCTCGCAGAGATGCCCCAGCAGAACATCTACAACAACAGGAACATCCCAATGACTGCCGCCGTCGACGGTCCCAACAATCGCTTTTCTCAGCACCAAGCTGCTCGAGGCATGAACCCCAACAGCCTGCCTTTCAGCCCTGGATTTGCAAATCCCAACATGATGCCCCAGGCTCAAATGCAAATGCAGATGCTCCAGCTTGAGATGATGAGGATCCAGGTAAATTCCCTATTTTACTCAAAAAACGAGCACTATCTTATTAAATGCTATGAATTTGTACAGGCAATCCAGGCTCAACAGTATCAGGCAGAGTTGCTTGCCCAAGCTCAGCTCCAGCAACAACAGCAGCAGCAGCAGCAGCAACTCCAGACCCGCGAGAGGCGAACCAGCCTCGGATTCAATCCTCCAGCGACTGCCGGACCATTGACCAATTCTTTCGATTTGAGGGCAGCCACTCTTAGCGCTCAGATGCGCCGTGCAAATCAGGCAGACCAACTTAGGGCCCAGCTCGGCGTCGGAAACGGTGCCGACGATCAAGTCCCCATGACAGCCGCTCTCGGAGGGAGGTTTGGGAGCCGATCCGTCAGCCTCAACGCTACTCCGTCTCTCCGTTTCGATGAACATGGTGACCCTCCTCCCACTCCTGGCTCCACCACCGTCATCAGCGGTGGAACTTCCTTGGGCAATCCGTCCTCCAACAATGTCAGCTCTGGCGTCGTTCCATCCAAGTCTGACAGTGCATCTTCCTGGAGGCGCGGCGGAAACAACAACTCTGTCCTCAGCGGCAATCGGGTAATTTCTTCTCCCAGCGTCAGGATTACTCCACCCTCTGGAGAAGAGCGAGTTACTCCTCCCCTCGAGAATTCGTCTCCTACCACGGCCAGCGGGCCCAAGTTCAGGCCTCAGCCCCTTCGTTTCAACCCTGTTGTCTCGCAGCCCCTACCCGCGGTTACCATCGATAACACAGACGAGGATACAGACGGAGAAACACAGTCCTCCGGGTCGTCCGTCAAGTCTGCAGCGTCAAACTCGTCCCCCACGACTCCTCGTTCCTCATCTTCCAATGAGACGCCTCTCTCGCCGCGCGAGGAGGCCAGCAAGAGGCTCTTTGAAGGTCTCGGTCTCGGTCGTCCCGTTTCTGCCACTCCGCCCATCGTTGAACAGGCAGGGCAGGCAAACCCGACTACCTCGGTTCCCGCTGGCCACAGGATGGTCAGCCAGCCAACCAGGCAGCCCCGCGGGCCGCCATCGGGCGCGGACGAACTTGGACCGAAGAACTTTGCTACTCGCATCAGGAGAAAGGCCATTGGTGGCTTGGGCATGCTCATGGGTGCTCGGGAGAGGAGGGAAGTTGTCGAAGCCTTCTAATATGCTTTCTTTTCATGAAAAGAACTAGGCAACTTTCCGAAACTCTCTCGTCTCAAGATCCCCGTCGAATGAATGCCCTGTCCCTCTCAATTTTTTTTGTTTGCAAATGAACGATTCGTTTTGCTTTGTGCCAAACATCACACCAATTACAAGTTTCAGAATGATTTATATATTATTGTCGGCTGGCGGACTTTCTGTGCAAGAGGTCGGTTTTTCCCTTAGGATGAATGGAATTTGTTAATTTTACAGCAGCAAAAAGATGTTTTTTTTTCTTGTTCTTTTTTTTTCTTTTACTAAAAAAAGAAAAAAATACTGGGTTATATATTCTTTCATCCATTTCACTTTCTACCTTCTTCCTCTCTCGATTACCTTTGCGTACCCCTCCAAACACATTACTTGTATATTTCATTTCCATCGCACCATGTGCCGTATGGAACTTACATTCATCCACCACCTACACCCTGTTGTCTCCCTACACACTCCTTCATGCTTAGTTTGTCTTCTGTGCATTCTTCCACCGCTTTCAAGTACTCCGCTTGTCTGTACGGCTTGGATGTCATACTGTATTCAGATTCTGGGTCGAATGTACCTTGCGAGCCAGTCTTTCTGGTATTTCCAAAATTTTATTTATTGGCTATATCGAAAAAAAAACAAATGAAATTTCAACTCCAACTACACGAGAAACACCAGTCAATGGAGAGAGAGGAGGGTATCAACGGATATTAGGAAGATATAGAGGCCTATTTACATCTTTGACTGACGATTGCTTTTCCGTGTTCCTATGAAAACATTGCCTTGAGTGAATGCAATCGTAGAAATGGATAGCATCCCAAACATACCTGCCACTCCTCACGGCTGATCCACAGCTGATGGAAAGTACCCAAACTAGCTAGAATACTTCCTCCAAGCCATCCTCCGTAGCGTCGTTCAATGGGATTACCCGGAGCGTGAATTTTAGACTTCGAATGAGAAAAAATTAATAGGAAAAATGACTATAAGAACTTATTGGCCTTACATGAGGGAAAGTCCGGGTCAGTTCGGCATTAAGACGATCGGCGAAACCTGTGAACAAGCTTCCGCCTCCAGTCAGAACCACATTGCCTGTAAGGACACCGCGCAATTCTGGATCGCAGGCTCGCAAAGCTTCAGTGACCAGGGCTGGTATGGCCTTTGGAAGGTTGGGATTTGATTGCTGTGCACAAATGATCAACATGATAAAGGAAAAAATGGAACGGATGGAGCCCACGTACGACAAGCTGGTGTGAATGAGAGAAGAATTGCTCTCCAACAGAGTATCTTTCTGAACCAAAGTAGGCGTTGTAACCTGTGGGGAACTCGTATTGTCGAGTGGGTCGTTGTGCTGCAACTCTGCCGATGGAGGCTGAGAGATTGTATCGAAAAGAGGGTTAGATACTGGAGCTTACTGGTCATTCCAGCCTTGGTCCATAACGGCAGCGACTGTCTGTATCCATTCATCAACTTCCCGCATTTCAGCCCAGTTACGCCAGGAAGTTGTAGTGCCCTTCAGCCTTTCTTCTCGTACTGTGAATCTAGGCATCGCGCCTGGATCTACTGGCTTGAATCACGATTTCAACAAATGTGTCAAGAACGTAGAAAGTATATGTTCATACCAACTTGCTAGCAATCAATTGATGAGGTATCAGGTCAATGCCCCTCCTATGTTGAGTAGGATTCACAAGAAGGTGGCGCGCGTGAGCATGAACGAGCTTTGGAAGCGCTGACTGCGTAAGACCTATCTCATATTCAATTAGCAGTTTTGTGAAGGTAGCATGTTTACTACTTACCTTTTCGAAGAACAAAGCCGTCAACCACAGGAGTCACGCTAGCCATAGCTTGACCGACGTCTACGACCAAAGCAGTCCCCTTTCCAGCAGCAAAACTGTATGGGTTTTAAGTGAGATACTTTACACGAGATAGTGTTGGCTCACGCGTTTAAAACGCCGGTATTTGCGATGTAGAACGCTGGGACGTTGAATTCTTCAAACATTATTTCGGCCATGCGTTCGCGATTAGCGGGTGTGTTCCATGTAGGTTCAGTCAGCAAAACAGGATGCTCTGAGGCATTGCACAGCATAACCTTGCTGATGGCATGCTCGATCATGGGCGCTATGGGGTTGAAGTCTTGGACTGGAATAGAAGGTTACATGAAAAATGAGAACGCGAAAATGATATTAAACAGACAACATACTGAGACCATCTACAAGAGGATTGCCTATTTCCATGCCCTCCCTCCACACTGATGGCCCAGACTGCCCAATATATATTTTCGCGAATTTTGATTTTCGTGCTGCCTCTCCATTATCTGTATTTTCTGACATAACAACGTCCGAGTCTGGTTGAGCATTGAGGTATCCATAAGATGTTGGAATAATGGCTTTTGGAGTATCATCTCCAGCGTAGCCAGCGCGCAAAGATGATGACCCTATATCTACAACTAACGCAGAAACCTCATCTACAGTGGTGAAAAGACGCGTTGATATCAATCAGAGATAACCATTAAGATGAGTACTCACCACCACCGTAATTAACCATTTTCTATATGTCGCGCCGTACGTCCAGTGAATTCCGGTCAATGAAGTTATGTAGTTCCTCTCAGAACGAGGAATAATGCAAATACAGAATTACCGCCTAAACGCGACTAACGTTCATCAATGGTATTTGCGCGTATTTTGAGCAACAGAAAGATTACCTTTTCTGGTAGGAGTAGTCACGTGCAACATTTTGATCGGCCACTCATAGGTCGAGAAATGTTTTTTCAATAGCACTTGAATTCCCGTTACAAAACAACATTCTACGCGCCAATTGGAGTCACTATGGCCTCTCGCGAGGTTGGACGAAAGTCGACAAAAAGGAAGCAAATTGATGACGATGCCGATATTGCTGAAGAATTACACCACAATGGGACTTTGGAAATGTTAAGTGATGAAGAAGAAGACGGCAATATTTCTTCAGACGACGGTGGTGTTGATACATTTCCCGGGATCGTGAATGAAAGTGACAGCGACGACAGTGATTTTGATGAAGAAGAAGACGAAGACGAGGATAGCGAAGATGAAGAAGATGAGGAGGAAGACGAAGACGAAGAAAGCGACGGGGACGGGGATGAATCTGACGACTCACTCCATGTCTTCCCAAAGGCAAAAACCATCGTGTCCGGCATTACCAACCAACCAAAAACTGTCTACCCAGAGATAGAAGCAGACTATGACTCTGATTCATCTACAGAAGAGGTGAGCGCCTATGCTTCTAGGTTCAAGGCTTTGACTTGAACTAGCGAGAAGGACCCAAATCGCGTTGGAAATATACCAATGCATTGGTATGATGACATGCCGCATATTGGATATGACATTAACGGGAAGAAAGTCTTACGCCCTGCTACTGGAGACGAACTCGATAAATTTCTGGCCACAGTGGACGATTCCTCTGCATGGTAATTTCCACATTGATGCGCTCTTTTGCCCTGAACTGACGCATTCCCTACTATCAAGGACTTCCGCATTTGACAAGAATGCTCAAGCGGAGAAACCTCTCAACTCGGAGGAATTGGAACTGATTCGGCGACTTTATGCAGGCGAAAATCCCGACTCCAGTTACGACCCATATGAACCTATGACTGAGTGGTTTACTGGTAAGGGCAAGGAAGAGATCATGCCATTATCTGGTGCTCTACAGCCCAAGCGTCGTTGGGTACCCAGTAGATGGGAAAAACAAAAGGTACGTTAAGATTGCATTCAATAAGTCAATGGCTCACTGGCCTGAAAGGTTATGAAAATTGTTCGCGCGATTAGACAAGGAAGAATTGTCCCCTCTTCGAAACCCAAGGCGACTAACAAATTTGAGCCATATGCTATCTGGGCTGAGCCTTCGTCGTCACATCCTCCTCCATTGCCTGCACCCAAACCTGCTCTTCCTACCAATGCCGAATCGTATAACCCTCCTGAAGAATACCTGCCAACAGAAGAGGAGCGTAAGGCATGGGAGGCACTGGACCCTGAAGATCGCGAACGCGATTATCTTCCTCAAAAATACTCATCTCTACGTCTTGTACCCGCATACGACCGCTTTGTCAAAGAGAGGTTCTTCCGACAATTGGATCTTTATCTTGCACCTCGCGTGCAGCGGGTGAAGCTTAACATAGATCCTAACTCGCTTATCCCTAAATTACCCAGTCCGAGCAGCTTGAAGCCTTTCCCCAACTACCGCAGCTTACAATTCCGCCATTCACAAAGCCGTGCCAGATGTATCAGTGTCAGTCCTGATGGTTCGTGGGTCGTCAGCGGGGATGAAAACGGGGTTGTTAGTCTTTGGGAAATTATAGTTGGCAGAGAGGTCAAGAGATGGACTTTCAAGGGTAAAATCGGTTCCTTGGCTTGGTGCCCAAGAATTGATGTTTGCTATTTTGTGGTTGGAGTGTAAGTCTCGAAAGCTCTTGATTTATTTGCGATCCCCGACACGTTTTCTTTCCAGCGAGGATACTATTCACTTCATCATCCCACCCAACATCGACCCCTCTGTTTTGACCCTCACCCAATCTGTTTTGGCTCCCACCACTCTCCCACCCGCACCTACTACACCATCACCCGTAAAATGGACTACGCCTCCCTCCAACACGTGGTCTCAAGACACCCCCATCCTAACCATCGACTTACCAGTGTCAACAGGCATTCCCTCACATTTCTGTTGGCATCGTAAGGGAGACTATCTCGCCAGTGTTTGTAAGTACAGTTCTGCATTTTAACCAGTCTTTTTTTTGCTTATCCAATTTCTACCAGCTACTGGAGGTGTGCAAGGGGGTGTTTGGATCCATCAGATTACGCGCAGACATTCTCAAGCTCCGTTCAAGAAAATCAAGGGTGCTGTTCAATCAGTGTTGTTCCATCCTTTGAAGCCTCACTTCTTTGTGGCTGTAAGTGCTCTCCCCACAGGCACTGTTGAAGTGTGACCTAACGGCATGTTTACAGACTCAGCAATATGTTCGCATATACAATCTGTCTGAGCAAAAACTGGTCAAGACTTTGATACCTGGTATCAAGTGGATATCATCTATGGATGTCCATCCTTCTGGAGATCACCTTATTGTTGGAGGTTATGACCGTAAACTCTGCTGGTTTGACTTGGAGCTGAGCGAAAAGCCTTACAAAGTTTTACGGTACGAGTCATTTCTTTTTCATGAGAATTCTTTCACTCATCTATTTGCAATAAGATATCACACACGCGCCATCCGCTCCTTGCAATTCCATCCATCATACCCTCTATTCGCCTCATCATCCGATGATGGCTCGATCCAAATCTTCCATTCTAGAGTTTACAACGATCTTATGACTGACCCTCTGATTGTTCCACTCAAAATCTTGCGGGGACATCAGGTATCTGACGGTCTTGGTGTTCTTCAAGTTCGCTGGTGTAGTAAGCAACCGTGGTTAGTTAGCAGCGGAGCAGATGGCAATGTGGCCGTCTGGTGTAGTTAAATTTTATCATATTTGCAGTCAATTCAAAAATCAGCATGGGCTTGTTGCCATTTTCTTATGTTATGTGCGTGATACGACGTTATGCAATCAGTAACCTGTTCTTCATTTCATGACAATATGTAGGCGAAGGTAGGACCAAGGGTGATGAAAACATATGAACAATGTATAGGAAAATTAAAGGAAACCCATAAAAATACATATCGCGCCTTGAAACAACCTTCTCATCAACCAAGATTTCGAAAATAAAATTACGCGTAGCAATATAGTAGTACATACGAAAAAGGGTATACTTTTGGCGATTTGTCGTATACCTCAGCGTCTCCTTTTGGATCGCCCAGCCTTTCTTTTGGCTGCGAGGCCTCCTTGACGATTCATGCCGTTGGGTGTCCGTCTGGCGGACATTCCTTTCGATTTGCGCCACTCCTCTCTTCTTGACCCTCGGGGACCATGTGTTGAAACTTTTTCGGAAACTTTGACATCAACCGCCATTGAATCTGAGCAAATTTGGATGTATGATTAATAAATAGATATATTGGGTGTACCGCAGGAGGTTACCTGGGTCGTTCTGTTGTGTGTCCTCTTGTTCCTGAGCTGTAAACAGAGAATGGTTAATGAAAATCTATCCGCGATAAAACGTGAATAGAAGGTCATCAAATGAATCCTGTTTGTTGGGATGGAACCATGCCACAGAATTGGGCTCTCATAGAAGACTGGAGCCTTGTGAAAGACTCTGCAGTCTCTCGGGTGTGATGTTGTCTGGATCCAAAAGACCAAAAGTCGTGAACCAACACCAACCTGGGACATCCTGCATATCTTCCTCTGTTTCTTCTACAGCATAATCAACATCTGAGTCCTTCTTTGTGACTTGGATGAGTTTCTGGTTGAGACGATGCAACCGTGCTGCATCTGTTGCGGCATACACTCCGGTTTCTCGCTTCTTTGAACGAAAAGAGCGTTTGACTTTGGATCGCAAGGATTTTGCCATTGTATATGTGTAATTTGGTGGTTAATGGGTCGTTTGGTGGGTGTGGGTGAACGGACAGTGCTGCGGTGGGTTGGGAGTGTTTTGTAAGAAGCTACTGACTCCATTTCGAAAAGATAATTGAAAAATATTTCAGGCGGAGCTTAAAATGTATGTGGCTGTGTACCCGGTACCGACAAGCGAGTCTTGGAAGATGAATGGATGTAGTTACCATTGACAATCTTCTCATTGCCAAATCGTTCTGGAATATTCAAGCATTTGTACTGATGATTCATTATTCGAGATACCGGTGATTTGGGGCACATTTGAGTCATTTACACAGATATATTGGCAGTCATTATACCCTATACGTACATATGTCAACTGACGATGCTTCATCTTCGCTCTGCTGCTTTCAATGACCACAGGATGACGAAGATGAAGGCTAGAAAGTAAAATGCCCTCGGGTGCGTTGTTCGAAGGGCGCGATGATATCCTTTTTCGGTGTTTTTGTGGAAAATCGTTAATCTGATTCAGATGAAGGGGCCTCTCTGTAAAGATGGCAACGTTATGTTAGATAGATACACGAGCAGATCACAAGGAATAGATACTTATAATATAAAGGACGTTGTTGCATCTAGAGCACAAGTGTAACCAATTCATCACCCAATTTTCAACTTCTATACCATCAAACCAACATACCTAATGAAAACCTCGCCCAAGGCTCCATTCGATTTTCCATCCTGATACTCTTCGGTGTTGGCAAGCTACACGGAAAAATCAGAACGATCTCTTTGTATGTGATAAATGGGAACCGACCTGTAGATTCATATAACCGTCCGTGCTAACCAAGAAGCCCTTGTATTCCAATCCCCATTTTAGGCGAACGTAGACAGGCTTGCCTGTGAGTTCTTGGAGAAATGGCTTCGGGTTCACGGGGTTGACCTTGATCAAGAGATTAGTGGGTTTCAATGCCCTGAAATATCGAGAAACGCACAGCGGACATGGTGGTTAGGGAGAGAACACGTGCGGACTTCCAAATGTGAGTTGCAGCGGTACATATATACCAGGATGTACCCAACGACTGCCACTTTATCAAAGGCCCCAACTTCCTCCCTTACTCCCACAGTCCTTCACCACCCATCCACCAACAATGTCAGACCGTGAAGGTCATGGAGGGGGTGGTATTCCCACAGATGATGATCTATCGTTGCCCAAAGCCACTGTGGCGAAGATGATCACTGGTATGTCTTTCATGTTGCTGGAGCCTCTAGACACGTCGTTAATACGGACCTCTTGACTCGTTTTTTAGAGTTACTACCCAACGATGTCGTCTGCGCTAAAGAAACGCGTGATCTTGTTATAGAATGTTGTGTAGGTGAACACCGTACGATGTCTTCCATCTTCATCTCCATTCTCATCATGCTTTGTTCAGAGTTCATCCATTTGATATCTTCTGAAGCCAACGAAATTTGCGAGCAAGAGAACAAGAAGACTATAGCTCCTGAACATATCATTAATGCACTGAATGTGTGTAATTGCCTTGCTGCACTCCGATTTAATTTGACTGTTTGTAGCGCCTTGGTTTCACAAGCTTTGCGCCAGAAGTTGAAGGTGTATTGAAAGATCATAAACAACAACAGAAGGTATGGTTCATCATCTCCCCTGGCAACATTCGAACTCACTACGTTGGCCGTAGGACCGAGAGAAGAAGGTGTCAAAGTTCGAACAATCTGGGTTGACGGAGGAGGAGCTGTTAGCAAAGCAGGAAGAACTCTTTGCAGCGAGCAGAGCGAAATACAACTCTGGACAGTAGATGAATGATCGGTGCTGTACTATCTTTATTTTCCCCCAAACATTATCGTGAATTATACGTGTACATTTTAATTTGGATCATATCCATCGCGGTCTTGCATTTGCTTGAGTCGTCTTCGAGGGTTGTCCCCATTCCAGCTTTCGACGGAGTCAGAAGCAAGAGATATAGAGGGCAGACCTTCTTGTTCAATTATAAATGATGCTGAAACGGTTGCGTGGAGTGTGGCTTTCAATGTTTCGTGAGTGATTGTGTCCAATATAGTCGACGGCTGAAGCTGACCTTGGTACACATCCCCAGATAATACGAGTCCTGCACCAAGACCTCCAAGGAAAGCATTACCAGCGCCTTTTCGACTTTGAGACTGGAAAAAAGCCAGACGATGACAATTTCATACCTGTAACATCGACTACTTTTTCTGAATCTCCCGCTTTCCAGAATGCATCGATCCATCTACCTTTCGATGTCCGAGATTTAAGGTACGCCCCCAACGCACCGCTACGAATAATGATCCAACCAGTATTCTCGTGCCCTATGCCCATTTTCAAGAACTCGTCCGCCGCGTTTTCGATCAAATCTTTGGTAGGCGAGAGTGTAATAGATAATAGTGAAAGAGCTTCGTCGGCATTGGGACTAATAATCAATGGGTTCAAATAGAAGACATCCACCATCTAGCCTCCACGAACATACCTCAAAATCGAAATCAGATGTAGAACCGCTTTCAGCGCAGGGAGTTCTTCTGGGACACAACGATCCTAGTAATGTCAATGGTTAAGAGGACACAAAACAGAAACGTTTAAAAAACAGACAGGTATTGGTTCATATACTGTTATTGGATTCCACTCTTCTTCGACCTCTGACATGATAGCAGAAGCCCTAGTAGGGGAACATATAAAATGTAAAACTTTTGGTTTTGCCAGAACGGTCCCGATGAGGTCTTTTGGGGTTAGACGTATCCGTTTCGTTTTATACTCGAATCTTCAGAAGGATATGGACTGTTCAAATTTCACATAAACCTGACGGTCAAAGGTTGCTTCATACCCTCTGTTTTCTCCCCGATAAGAGTTGATCGCCCTCGTTGTACTGCAATCAGGCTGCTGCCTAAACATCCACATCTCTTTCCCGTAGTTCAACAACTTATTTTCGATATCTTCTGGGAAATCGTATCCTTTATCCACGATCATTCCAACGTCTGTTGCTGGTAACCTGCCGGAGATATGGTGTTGAGATTCAATATTCTTCTTGAGAACCATCTTGCAATGTACCAGATTCTACTGCCTATGGCAGCGTAAGTACCACCGCCTCCAATCTGTCGATGGTCAAGATAAGGCGCGATGTCGATGATGAAGATATAGTTGGCTTTCCTGGGGCTCTAGTTCGCGTCCTGTCGGACGGCCGTCTTCGTCCATGAACGAAAATTCATCTATAATAAACATGCCCAGTGTGACGAAAGACCTAGGACTCGTAGACATGATTGGTAAAGCGCGAAACCGGAGTGTGGTACAATTAGAAGCAGACAAACAAGCTAATCCGTTCGAAGATAAGATCAGCGATCAGGAGACACGGAATCGGCGAGGCACAAAAGCATCAATTATTCACTCCACAACCACCGTCGAATCACTTTCTTTCGAAATGAAGGTGTGGGCAGTGGTATACCACCCGACTCTTGTTTCAGACAAAGTCAGTTTAACCATACCAATACCTCAAAGAAACCTGTATCCAATTGACGTTTGACAATGAAAGCTATACGAGAAAGGCCTGTCCTGCATCGATGCATTAAGCCAAGCGCGCGTAAAGAGATTTTACCACAGAGAAGACTCATGTCGTGAGTATGCTCCTTGGCTCTTGATTCAATAGCCTCTCTTGAAACTTGAATGAAGGAACCTTGATTGGTCGCCTCCTGGTGCGGGTGATGCTCAGAGAACGAGGCATTGCGATCGATTCTGTGCAGTTTGCGATCACACCAGAAGGAAAACCATACATCGTAGGTCTGATTGCAATGATCTCATTTCTCTATTCACACAGTATATTTCAAGGCCAATCAATTGGAAGAACCTCCTGTGGCATATAACATCACACACGATAACAATTTAATTGCCATGGCCTTTGGCCCTGGGATTAATAATCCACCTGCGTTCAGTATCGGAATAGATGTAATGAAAATAAGAGTCCCTGGTCGCGATACCCTCAATTCCTTCATCAACACAGTGGGAGACCAGGTATGAAGGTCCTTTTCGATCATTACAAGGCAAAAAATTAACAACATCCAGTTAACGCGACGCGAGCATGATTTACTATCGACAACTATTCCAGATTCAGAAAGGCTGAAACGGTTTTTTTGGATGTGGACCTTAAAAGAAGCATATACCAAAGCACTCGGTTTAGGCCTTGGGTTCGACTTCCGGAGAATTGAATTTGATGTTACTGAAAAGATAGTCCGAGTAGATGGGAAGGTTCCGCAAGGGTGGCGTTTCAGTATGTTCACCGTAGAAGACGGACAAGATATATATCAAGGTGTTGCTGCGCAGCGCCTGGACGAGACCACAACGGAAGTTCTGGATTGCACAGACGAGAAGCCTGAATGGCTTACGATTCACAACGCAATAAAGTTCCTTGAAAAAGCCGTGGACATACTGAAGAGCGACGAATCTAGATGATATACAGTATAATGACAATAAACATACCACTAGGTCATGCAACAGTTTCTTCTTGAGCAACCGTTCCTGTCGTCAACCATTCGCCGTAATAAACACAATCAGCAGGGTTTACGGGCCCTCCTTCTTTGCAGAACTCGAAAGATGGGCATGTTCCACATGGTGCTTCATTCATGCCATTCGTAGAGGTAGAGGTTGCCTCTTTGATCGCGCGATAAACTGATCCTGCAGAGCTCGTGTCGAATTCATCAAATCCCGCAACCGGTGATCCCGAGCGCCTATTCAGCTTGGCTTTCTTGCGCCGTTTCTCAGACTCGGAATCAGATTCACTGTCCGAATCAGAAGAATGCCTCTTTTTCTTCTTTTTCGACTTTTTCCTAGAGCGCTCTTCCTCAGATGAACTTTCCGATTCTGACGACGAGTACTTCTTTTTCTTCTTCTTCTTTCTCTTTGCCTCTACTTCAGAATCAGACTCAGAGTCGCTTTCGTCTTTTGAGCGTCTCTTCTTCGACTTTGATTTCTTCTTCTTTGGGCTATCGTCCGAAGAATCGTCCTCGTCGTCACTGATGACACGCTTTTTCTTTTTTCTTTTGGCCCGAGAGTCATCTTCATCATCAGAGTCGTCCCTTTTCTTTCTTTTTTTCTTTTTTGACGATTTGTCCTCGTCAGATGATGCGTCGCCATTCCCAATGGCCTCCGAATTCCATAAAGAACTTCCAAAGGCTGGTATCTATATTCATAAGTGAAAAGTACGCATAGTAGTAGGATTTCATACGAAATACCTTTTCTATCTTGCCGTCTAGAATGAGGACGTTCAAGAGCATTTCAACATGTTCTACGCTGAGGTCTGTTTCCGTTAGCCTTGCTTTTCTAAGGGAATGTCTGATATGGTCTGCAGTTGGGTATTGTGGGGCATTGGAAATTGGATAGAGGGCGTTTTCTTGTCCGCTACGACGTTTTGGAAAACTCTACAGCTATAACATTCAGAAACGCCGAACACAGCATTTCCAAGAACACTCACGATATCGCTGATTAACTTATGACAAACGTCTGTCAAATTTTGGATGAATTCCGTGTCCAGTTCGTTGTCTGTATACCATGGTCCGCCGGTTAGGGCAATTGATGGCTCCAGCCCTTCCAGCATGTAGATTTTTCGAGTAATATGCTGCCCTTTAATTAAGTGATGGTTGTAGTCGAAATATGTCGAGATACTTCTCACCTGAACCGATTGAACACGCTTAATCAAACGCTTTTGTGTCAGTGTCTTTATACATCTGTCGATAACTGTCTGGTGCAAGCTAGTTTTTGCCTTAAGATGCTTTGTCCATATGCCTTTACTGAATGCTTAGCTGCCAACGAGATTAAATATTCACGGTATATGCACCTTCATTGCCAGAATTTTTTATATGGCTAAGAACAAGGTTTTCCTCTCCGCTTAAGCCCTTGGTCCTGGAAATATCATAAACGTGGATGAGCTCAACACAGGATCGTTGAACTCACGCTACAAGTTCGTCTTTACTAACTGCTCGAAATAGCAATTGTCCAGAAGAACTCGTTAAACCTTTTAGCAGGCCAACTCCGAGAAGAAAATTAATAGCATTCTGTCTGGCGGTAGCATCTGGGATGATAGCTTCGGTCTGCTTGGCTGTGATTTCCTGCGGCTCTGGTTTAATTGAAAGAGCTGAGATAAAGTCTACAAAGAAGAATACATACCTTTTTAGAAGAGGAAAGGGCAGCCTGATGCAGTTTACTTTCTAGCGCATTTGGTGGTCGTTTGCTCATTGCGAATGGGAGCAGATAACGGGGATTGGTGTATTGCTGAACGGTATGCACGCACTGCGCACACAAAATTCGATAAGTGAGATCATCGCGGTCAGTGAGTCAAGTCACGAGGCATGTGATGTTACATGTGACATCTATTTAGACGCGAATAAGGACCGTGCGCGCGGCCGCCATAGTTTGAAAGCGCTTACCATTTATTTGACTTGCCTAACCTGTCTCCAATATATGTATTATGGCCGACATGAACTTTGCCAATGGAAGTAAGTACCCCGAGCTACCCTTGGAATTGCTGACTGTCATTGTTGTTAAGAAGCATTCAGGGAGTCGTTCACCTGTAAAGCCATTGACACCTCTTGTCTCTTCAACACCTCCAAAACTCCGGGCGCATGAACATAATTAACGAAAATTCCTCAAGCTCGTTGAGCCCTGCACGGTGAACAAAACATGTGGCTCTCGCATGGGACTCATTATATTTCAAGGGTTGTTCCCAGAATGGAGCTGGGGGTTTGCATATCCAGCCAGGTCCCCAACCCTTTCCCCGCATTTCAATTGTAAATCTTATCAATCTCGTTGGCAGTGCCACGCCCTTCGCCGCCACAAACTTTAGGAAATCCAAAACCCTATTCGACATTTCGTATCATCATCAGTACCCCCAAATGTACGCTTTTCCTCTTTAGAGCCATGGAGAAATTAATCGAGACGGGAATTTTCTTGCTCGCCTCGATTTTTGGCTCCCTTTTGTCGGGTTTGCCTTTCAGGGCTATGAGGACCCTGGCGTATGGAAACTGCGACTGTACTTTCCCTTCCAGTGCCATTTTACTTACATGCGCAACAGTAAATATAAGAAGTTACCTTCATCACAAATGTTCATTGAAGCATCAACACAAGTATTACTTCTCTGAAGATGAATTTCTAAAGATCGCGCAATTCTTCTATTGACCTATTCTATGAGATCAACGGCCAACGTAAGGTTAAATCCGTGATAGTGATAATCGATGTACTCAATACATATTCAAATTTCAATGCCGCCAAGTCTCTTTCGTATACTACATACACTCTTCTAAGTCATGACAATATTGACGCGATCGGAAGACAAAGATCCAGGAGAAGAACGCGGCATGCACGGGCTACATGGGTAAGAAAAACTATTATTGAGTCTACGGTATAGTGTAATTCTTTTAGGGAATACAAGAATGTATTATAGCAAGATTAGAAATAAGAAATACCCCGGAATGATTGTCTACATATTCGTACATAAGTCTAGTCATTAAGAAAGTGATAAAAGATTTTATCTAAGGAAATAAATATAGAAAGGTAGATTTGGTTTAGTACGCGTACGAGAAATCAGAATAAAGATCTTCTAAGAATGTACCGTTCGTTAAGAGGTTATTGGGAGAGTTGTAGGAAGAGTTGAAAGCCTCCGACTCCCAGACTTTTCCATGATCATGGAAACTTTTCTTGGAGGAGACCCAATGGAGGCCCCAGATTTCGCAGCTTTGCAAATCCGGAAGCGACGTCAGGGCGTCTGCAATGTTCGAGAAATACATCTGTGGAAAAGTGAGAAAGGAACAAAGCAAGTTGATAGTCGAGTGTGCTTACAGTATCGGGAGCATCCGAGAAATTATACGTGGTGACTATTCTAAGGTGGACAAGGTGCTCCATGCATCGCGTGAGTGTCTTGATCAAAGACACCGAATGGGAGCTGGTCGCCGCCGCTAAGACGACGATTGGGGCTGCTGATTGCGCTAAGCTCTCAGCGACATCCTCCGTCAAATCTCCGGAATTAAGATGGATGTGTTCGATGGGTCTTCCAGGGACAATGTGTTGGGCGACCTGGGAGGAACCGGTAAATTGGCTAAGACACGGCAACGCGCCCATTCTCAACTCGGCAACAGAGGCAAGGGGGTCGTGTAGGGAGTCGATCTCGAGTTCCTGGAGCGCGTCTGTCTTGCTCAGGAAGTGGGCCAGGTTGTCATCGAGATGGAAAGACGAAGCGAATCGTCTGAGACGAGAGTATGTTGAGTCATCTGTGGTACGCATGACCCAGCTCGCTGCCTGGTGAGCAGTGACTTGAAGAGAGGTCAACTCGGACATGTTGGAGAGCGCGGTTGCGAGAACCCGATAGAATGATTTAAAGAGGGTGTTGACGTGGGCGATCCTGATAGAAAAAGAGCGTACATTGCGAGCAATGGCAGGGTTACGGGCGAGGGTGAAGACGCATACGAGATTGCTGTGGTCAACAGTGAGATGACGATAGAGACGACGCTGAGCGACGTAGTAGAAGCGTGAGTTGGTGAGAGAAAGATGAAGGAGATCGCTGTTTTGTAGGTGGTGACATATGTTGTCGAGGAGTTCTGAGGGGAGGACGGACATTGGTAGTGGGTTGGCAGAGATTTTTGTGCAGCGCATTATATATAAAAAAAATGATCGCCGTGTGAGGATTGTTTATATGAGCCGCTAATGGCGCATTGAGGCTTGTAATCGATCCCCTTTGTGTCTTCAGGGTCCAAATCACTTCTTTCCTTCTCTCTTCGACATGTTTCGTTGCCTTCTTCGTCGTTCCCCTCGTCGTCTCCTCTTTCGGGCTTGTGAAACTACAAGATGTCTTTCGCCCGATCCTCTCGCAAAGCCCTATTCTAAGCTGTCGTCACAAGATTCTTCCTTCTTAGCCCACTGTGGTCAGCAGCTCTTCTCCTTTTGACACGTCAATAGTCGCCTTGAAATGGCTTCATCACTTTCCAGCACCTTTCCCAAAGCGCACCCATACCTGTGGCTCTCTCTCTGCTGGCGATGCTGGCAAACGAGTTATTTTAATGGGTTGGATTCTTCCTGAGCGGTGATTAGTTAATTATGCCCCATTTACTTCGACAACTCATCCTTCCGATTTCAAGTAAGATGAAGACTATAAACAAATCATTTTACCATCTCAAAGACTCCTCCGGAATGACTCAGCTCCTCGTGGATCACGTCCAAGGGCAATGCTGGGAACAGCTTTCCCAAATACCCGTGGAATCCACTGTACTAATAGAGGGTGTCGTAGTGCTGCGGCCACCCGAAGCAATAAAGCCTGTCAGCCATATTTCAAAAATAAGCCTGAAAGCGAAGTTGACACTCTCAATACAGGGCAATACCGGTGCAATTGATGTCGATGTTCAAAAAGTAACTCTGCTTAATCCAGCAGAGAAGAACATGCTATTTTTACCCTCAAACACTCATAATCTGGCAAGTTTATCTTACCTCTAATAAAAATCTCGTTTATTCAACCAATTTATTTCAGCCAAACGATGAACTTCGAGCACGGTACCGATACTTAGACTTAAGACGGACATCATTGTCCGATAATATTAAAAGGCGAAGTAAAGTTATGCATATCATCCGTAATGAACTACACGATCAAGGTAGTTCCAGGCTTCTGTCCGCACCTACACTCGCTAATGTTTCCACAGATTTCACCGAGGTCGAGACTCCCATCCTCTTAAGGTCTTCTCCAGAGGGTGCTCGAGAATTCTTAGTTCCTGCTCGATCTTCCGCGGCGTATGATACTGATTCCAAGGCTCCAATTTTCTACGCCTTGTCCCAATCTCCACAACAACCGAAACAATTACTCATATGTTCCGGAGGAATCGACAAATACTTTCAAATCGCGAAATGTTTCCGGGATGAGGACGGACGCAAAGATAGGCAACCAGAATTCACCCAGGTTGATCTCGAAATAGCATTTGTTTCTTGGGGAAGCGAACAACAGCTAATCCCTATAACTAGCACAAACATCTGGCGGATCGGTGGCCAAGAAGTCCGCGAAGTCGTTGAGAGCTTAGTGCGTAAAATTTGGAAATCAATCGAGGGCATAGAGCTCCCTGAAGAATTTAGTGTTATGAGTTACCACGAAGCAATGACACGCGTAAGTCCAGGTGTAAAATTATGCGTTGATTTACGTCGATTTACCCCCAAGAATACAGTTTGGATCGGATAAACCTGATACTCGGTTTGGCCTTGAGGTTTGTGGATTAACATCGTCTCTTCAAGCACTTTAAGCCAAGCCCCACCTTCTAGGTTATTAATATTAGCGATATTTTGTCCTCCGCCAATCAGTCGCAGCCGCAAGACAGGATTCTTGAATGCATAGTGGTACACAAGTCTAGTGATTCTGCCTTTAGCAAGGCCTCCCGCAACCTGAAGACCGATGAGAATGTGGTAAGTCTTCTCTCCCAGTATACGAAAGAGAAAGGGAATATTTGAGGATTTATGTACCCAGGAACACTTCACCCTTACAGAAACGAGTAGAGAAACATGGCTTTCCAGAAGCAAATTTGCTTCCCACGTACTCTCTACCGCCGTCACTCCCACGTCTCAAGCAGAGGTCAACGAAAGGCTGAATTTGAAGCCGGGAGACGACATATGGATATCTCATAGGCCGCGTAATCCGACAGTACGATTTCTCCCTGAACTGAAAACAATTCTTCAATCTAATTCATATATCAAGGGTGGTTCTACTGGACTCGGCAGAGTGCGACTACAAATTTCTGACCTAGCCCAGAGTCGAGGTTGGCCAGTCCCGATCTGTGATTTTGTTCTTGCCTAATAGATGAACGTTTTCTGTTAGGCGAATTGGTATTGACCGAAGAACCTCATTTCCTGTGGATTACGGAATTTCCTCTCTTTACCCGAGATGACGCAGACAAGGAACATCTAGCTCATGGCCGATGGAGCAGCTCGCACCATCCGTTTACCGCGCCTATGTGGGAGGACGTCGAAGCATTGTATCGCGGAGAGGTCGAAAAGGTCAGACAAGCATCAGCACCCTTATGTTTTGATAGCCCTCTAACTCGCTGATTACACTAGATCCGCGGACAACACTATGATCTCGTCCTGAACGGAATGGAAATTGGAGGTGGTTCTGTCCGAGTGCATGATGCAGTGATGCAAGATTATATTTTTACAGAAGTTTTAAAGGTGCCTATTACTCTTATTGACTTGCGTTTATGAAATCTTAAATCCTATTACCTTAGTTGAATGACGAAGAGAAGTCTCCATTCAAGCAGCTAATACATGCCCTCCAATGTGGTGCCCCGCCTCATGGCGGCATTGCCTTAGGTATTTTCTCACCAATAAAACTATTTTTCATGAACAATTTTACCAACTTGAAACTTGTTCGTTAGGTCTCGATCGCATCATGTCTATCCTCTGCAAAACGCAATCCATCCGCGATGTTATTGCCTTCCCTAAATCATCTTCAGGCAGTGATCTGCTCTTCAAGAGCCCTGCACCTGTCAGTCCTGAGGTCCTGAAAGAATACGGAATAGAACCAAAAGCCGTATCATAAACTCGATGCAGCTAATACCGCTACTGCAAATCAAGCGAGAGTGAGGTAGCGGCGAAGTCAACCGCCCAGAAAAGTATGGTAATTTATAACTAGATATAGATCAGATGTCAGAAAGTAGGCGTCCATAATAATATAAATGCTAGATACACAGAATACAAATCTGAGAAGGCCAAGCTAAGTGGCACCGTGTACCTGGTCATCAGGTCCATGTCTTTCCAGGTCAGGATTGAGAAGCGATTTTGGCTCTGGCGGTGGCGTTTGAGATCGCGTTGTATGTCGAGGAGTCAATTGTCCGTTTGTATTAGAAGTGAAGTACGGCGACTGTCCATATGTGAAATTCCAGCCCACATCAACCCCAGAATTTGGTTGTTGAGATAAGATATTTGTCAAAACGGTAGGTAAAGGCGAAGGGCCCGAAAGCGCGCTATTTGCTATTTCTGTATGAGGTTTCACCTCTTCGATGATAGGTAGAACAGATCTTAGTTTGGATTCTGTTTTCCTTTGTGCAGAGGGAACAGAGTGCCTGCGTGATGCTGTAGGCGGCGAGGTAGAAACTGGCGGAGATGTTGAGCGAGGAGGAGTCTCAGTCCCAGTGGGCGATAGTGAAGCCGGCCATTCAGCCGAATCTGGAGTATACGTTGTTCCATTTGTGCCAGGGAGCCAAGACGTAATTTTACTAGCAGAGAAAGGTGGCAATGAAGACGCGGAGTCTCGTTCCGGTGTTGTACTCGTTGGTGGACTAGCGCTGGAAGGCGTCGTTTGGTTCATTATAGATAAGGGCGCTAGTATGCTAAATATTTGATCTTCAGCCTGAGGAGGACCATAAGAATCGAATGGGTCGGGAATTGATTGTAGCATCGG
>Ga0247779_1000236_pt1 | contig 40610 bp, 37 predicted proteins | sample UWRJL221509R5_FD_179925 | JGI IMG/M metagenome (GOLD analysis project Ga0247779, IMG submission 179925) | Plant litter microbial communities from Arlington Agricultural Research Station in Wisconsin, United States - UWRJ-L221-509R-5 | ecosystem: Environmental > Terrestrial > Plant litter >...
ATCTTCTACGAATTTATTGGGGGTCATGTATATCAAACCGAAATTGATAGGTGGGGTTGTCCTATGTGTGATTTCTTAGGAAATATTCGAACCCGAGAAATGCTTGACTGTCATCTCCGATGGGACCATCCTGAGATTTATTATGAATGGCAGTACATGGAGTATTCTGAAGTGAGAAAAACAAACTATTTGAAATTTAATGTTTGACCTTCTTTTTTTGTAGACAAACAGTTGGGTACTTCAGCTAGTAATACCAGAGGTCCATGAAGTCGATTCTGATCCAACGCCCTACTTCGATAGACAAGAAACACAAAGGAACGAAAAAGAGGAACATGGACAAGACGAAAGAGCTACCACCCCCACCCCAAGGATACCTCTTCCACGGGCCTCGTCGTCACTATCAACGTCCGAATATCAGCTTCTTACACCTGAGGCGCCGATATCGCCTTATAGAACGAAGGTCGAACACATTCATATACCAGGATTCAGAAAAGTAGAACCATTTACGATCGATTTATCTGCTTCACCGAGTCGAAGTTCCTCGTTGGTGCCCCCGACATCCAGATCACAGTCGACTGCGACCAGCCGCACAATGTCCACGACTTCAACGGCAAGTTTACGGCGTCTGCGTCCTCTTGATACACGATACCCAACACCCCCTCCTCCGGATAATCGGCTTGGGCCTGCCGCTCAATACCCTTATCTTCCAGCAGAATCGGATTATGGGGGACCAACTATTCTTTATTCCTGTCGTCCAGGCGGTCCTTGTCTCTTTGATCTTCTTGGGACTCTTCCTATGGATAATTACGGTCTTCTTGATTGGGAAGTACTAGATCGCGAAGACGAGATATACGAAAGCGATGATATAAAGGAAGAATATAAAGTTATGCATGCATTGTGGGCGCGCTGGATATTTTTGAACAGGTAAAGATATCATTCAGACCATTGTTTTATCCTCAAATTTTCTTTCGGTTTTACCAGAAACAAATTTATAGACAACCATTTGAACGGAGTGACATCCTTTATTGATGATTTCTGGAAAATAATACATAAAGCAGCAGGGTGGGATGCCCTGCGTTATTTTCTATTTGTACGTATGTCATTCTTTTCTTAAGAGACATTGTGATACCGAATCCTCTTTCTCAGATATTGCTTGCCAACCAGTATTTGAACGGTCGCGAAGTAGCAGATGTCCTGCGCCATTATGAAAAGTACACTGGAATGGAATTCTGGTTTGAATAACCATTTGTTCGAGCCTGTCTTAACTATCCCTAGCTTTTTTACCAACACAAATGTATACGTTTATTAGTCTATACCCACTACTATTATTTGTGAAGTACACCGAATTACTATCTATCAAACCCAGATGACGCGGTGCTTCAAGATCAGGCAATCATCTTTGCTATATGTAGTGTTCCTTGTGCTAATTGCTACGATGATGACATCGCTTCCTGTGAGTTTACACCGCGAGACTGTTGTCAAGATATCACCGTGGCACAGTGGCACTGCCTTTGATAGTATCATAACACTGAACGGACTATAAGAGAGCGGAGGTCTAAAGAATTGTCTCCTCCCTATCTACACGCCTATTAGTACCAGCCGCCCAATTCTACTGCCCTCATATTTCCGAATCCTCGACTTAAACGAAATCCCTCACTTCAAGATCCGATATCGAAATGGAGACGTTGAACGATTCTCGCACCTCCAACAGAGTACGAACCATTCTCGACTTACATCGCGAGCGCAAGGGGGAGGATAGACTACTTGCTGCAGACTCACGACTATGCCCAGCTTGCAGGAAACCTGCAGCTGGAAAGAAAGGCGCATTAGTGATTGCATGTGGGTATGTACAAGTCCACATGTGTCCTCACTCCTGGAAGCGTTCTCACTGTTTTCTTTTTGCCCAAAAGCGATTCATTCCTACATCTCGACTGCTACAAGTGTAAGGCTTGCAGTACCGCGATAGAGATAGAAGAATCTATCATGCTCGATCGCGACGGCTTGCCGCTTTGCCAAAAATGCTTCCTGAAATGCAACACATGCGACTTGCCTGTCAACGACGAACTGGTCATTTTTGTGGGAGAAACATCGCAGTATCACACACAATGCTTTAGGTGCAAGAAATGCGACAAATCTCTCGATCAACAAAGGTTTGCCAGGGGTCGACAATCTGTATATTGCCAAGGCTGCTATAACAAACGCGTCGAAAAATTGAAGAAACTTGAAAAGAAGAGAGAAACGCAGGCAAAACAAGCATACGGAGGGATAGATTCACCTTCAACATGATGGATAACCCTGCACCCCAGCGCCAGCAAGAAAGTATATTTATTTTGTATTTATCGTAATATGTACAGTGTAAAAACACGCAGCTCGGTGTCAAAGTCTTCAGTCTGAAAAGTAGACAGTCCGACCTGCGGACAATCGCAACGTATAAACTATATAGAATATACACAGGGTTTCACTCTGCTTCTCGCAAAATAGGTCGTTCGTATGCCCCAGCCTCGATATCTTCATCGTCAAATTCCAGGCCGTCTTCTGCATGCGCCTCATGGATCATGGATCGTAACCGCGCCATGGTGTCTTCTGCATCCGCCTGTTCACGGGCTCTCCTCTGTACGTCATATTCTCCATCTGGTTGAACAGGTTCCAGCGGATCCCAGTCGATTTGCTTCCCTTTCCAACCACCACGCAGGTGCACGTAGCTCATGAAGGCACGCCAAAGTGGGTCCAAGGAAAGGACAATAGGATTTCCGATCACGACAACAAGAGCTTGAGCGCGAGTCAGAGCAACTAAACGAAACAATCCAACGATATTCTAAGAATAAAGATGAAATTAGAGCTTACCATTCATGCGATATTTGTTGGCAACGAAACCAAGAGAACGTCTAATATCACTGGTTACAAACTCTGTATTGCTGCGTACGGTCGAAATGATAATAACACGACGTTCCTGGTGACAAAGACACAAAATTGTCATGAACAAGTTTGTACTGCACAACGGAACTACTTACTTGACCCTGGAATTCCTCTACACTTCCAATCTTGATATCACGCATTTTTGGATCCTTCTGCAAAATTGAATGGATCTTGTGTCTCTGAGCATGGTAAGGAGTGATGACACCAATATGTTCACCCTCTGACGAATATACGCTGTTGACTTCTCCTTGAATTTTTTAAAATAAAATAAAATCACTTACTCAGTCCGTTCTTCCTGTTACTCAATAAAGAAGCACAGTATTTCTTAACTTGTGTGGCTTCGTCAATGTTGAAGAAAGATGGTGAACTTGCTTCTCGCATGTCTTTCCCAATGATGGCATGGAAGACGAGAGGGAATTTCATTTTGGGCAATTCTTCATAATTTTCCATGGAGGATATTATGGCTTTATCTCCGCAGCTCTTGAGTTCCGAGCTGTAGAATTCATCATTCGAGAACTTTAGAATATCAGGGTGGGATCTGAAGTTCTTTACAAGCTTGACGATCCTTGAGTCTCAAAAGATTAGGAGCGCTTACAATCAAAGAAATACAAGGCACATACGTAATACCCCTGAAATTTTCCAAGTTATAGATGTCGCGCTCCATGATGCGCGCAAGGTAACTGGTTTTAAGACCTAACGTTCTCGCAAGAGACGAATTCACAACCGGGCCAAGTTGTTGATTATCTCCAGCTAGGATAACGTTGGTCTTCGAATCTGCAATACTTTTTATAGGCACCATGACCTCCGGTTCTTTCCCTTGACCCGCTTCGTCGATGAAGATGTGGCTAAAGTGTCCTCTAGGAACACCTAAAGCAGCGGGAACTCCACCAGACAAGCAGGTAGATACGACGACCCTAAATTTTGACAGTTTTTCTTTGTCGGGCACCGAAAAGACTTGATTGCCATTTATAGAGGAAAATTCACGAAGAATCTTAGGCATATCGTCAACCCTTCGGGTCAATGAATTGAGACGGAAAACTTCGCTTCTTCCCAGATTCATGAGCTTGAGTGCAATCAGATCTGCGGCCGAGTTGTTCGGGGAGCATGCCAAGATACGTGCATTGGGATCGCGGTCCAGTAATTGCTTCATTGCTTCAACAATGGTAATGGTCTTTCCGGTCCCAGGTCTGAGGAGAAATTAAACGTGAACGAACGAACAAAATAAACGATAAGGAGAGTTGCGTACGGGCCAAAAACTACAAATGGAACACTGCCAGGTTTTTGGTTCACGATAGCAGCAACAGTTTCCGCCTGTTCTTCGTCTTCACCAATGGGACGGTAATGTGGGCTTATCTCGTTGATCTTACTTTGAGCAATGCGCTTCACCCCTTGTATGTGGGTGACTCCTGGAAAGAGAAGTCGCGCAGGGTTGAACTTATTTGTTACAGCTTGGTGCATCCGACGGAATGGGAGCCTGTTGAGAACAAAGCGAGCGTCAAACTTCGTACCCCGGTATGTGTTGAAATTTTCAGGGAACGACAGTGAAACGTGGTTTTGGTGAACTTGATGAACACGACCTTCATACCATGTTCGCGAGTTTAAAGTCTCTGGACCTTCAGCCTTGCTCACAAGGATGAAGTCGCCAACCAACACCGACGGTCGGTTTTCAGCTAAACCTTCAACCAAAAGCCTTGTGAAAGTTCAGAAAAATACCAGTAAAGAAGTACCGGGTAATGGACATACTTGTAACGAGGATATTCTGCTTGCAGTTCGACATCAAATAGCGAATATGCGTCTAGGTCGAGCCTGGATTTCGGAAATCACAAAATTGAGAATTAAAAAGTTGGAAACATTGAGCAGATACTAACTTGACTTGTTGTTCTTCAAGATGTAGTAAAACTTGAAACCATGCCCCGTAAGTTTTCTCATTGAAGATGGTAGGCATGAACTTCTTAACGTTAGACAGAAGCTGTTTGGGAGAACCCAACGAACGAGGTCCGTATGCAACCTCAATGAGACGTGAAGGAGGGTCATAGCCTAACAGTCTGTCGGCCCACAGAGTCTTGGTCCAAGTTGGCGGACGATTGTTACGGACTACAAGGCCTGTGTAATTGAATTTAGGAACAGCCTTGCGACGTGCGTAAGGTGCTTTTGGTTTCAGTTCTTCATAATCCTCCCTGGACCCAACAGTTGCTTCGACTGTCCTGGTGATAACGAAGGTACGAGAGTTATCGATGTCAAAGAAAAGCAACTCCAGCGTAGCCTCGACATGTCCAGCGTAAGATGGCTGAAATATGAGAGAAACCTTTCTAGTTGAACCTTTCTGCACAACTCGGCCCTTTCCTCTGAGATGAGCAGAAAATTTTGGTCCTTCCACCCCATCTTTTACAGACGGCGCTATCCTGCATTTGCGAATGGAAACTCGAGAAAGTGCGCTTGAGACATCGATCATGAACTCAACGGGTTTTTCGGTGTCCAGAATCCCAAAATCAATACCATTGCGCCCAGTCACCGTAACCCCTTCTTTGTCGTCCTTTGCTTCTTCCAATGCAGCCCGAACTTGATCGAAATGTTGTTGCCTGATGTGTTCGGCGGCATGAGCGTCGTAATCAACACTATCGATAGACTTTCGACAGTGTACACAATGTATCTGTTCCTGCTCGGGAAGGCAATTGTAAGGGGAAATGATAAGCGAATGACAAAGATCAATATGTGTTCGATTCCTTACATTATCGGGATGTGTCGCAGCTCTGTTTCTAGAAGACCCATTCCGACGCTGACCCAGTGACTCTCCTCGTACTAAGGCAGAAAGGGCCTCTTTGTGTTTTTTGCCTCTTGTATGCTCTTTTCTGACAGAGAGAGGAAGAACATTTCCACAAGAGCATGCAAAAATATCATGCCTCAAGGAGCAATTTGACCCAAAACTGCAGGTCGTCGTTACAAATGGGATGCAGTATGAAGGGTTGACATTGGCAGACATGGTTGTAGTAATGTGCGGGCGAATTGAATCAGAGAAAAGAGAAGGCAATTCTTAGGGTGTTGCGAACGACTCGTTACCAAGTCGTGTTTGGTGAAAGGTGAAAGAGGGGCCACGCCTCATTTTGACTGTCACTGTTATAGCCAAGTTAGATCTTGTACAAAACGGGAGGGTGCTATTTCTCCAATCAAATATTCGCAGGATAAACTATTTCACACTCTCCGCAGTGCCTCACGAATTGCTATTGCTTGCGAAATTCGAATACATCTGCACCGTACAAAGCGCATACGTAATGATGCAGATATAAATTAATTAGAGATAAATCCAAAATGTCTCCTCGTATATAAAGGTTAAATGGCAGTACATTCGCGTTTCAACCATTCCAGAGCTCTGGGATCATTCTTCAACAGAGGAGAAATCTTTACCAAGACTTCCTCGTGGTAATCATTAATCCAAGTCTTCTCGCTCTCGCTCAACAACTTGACATCGACCAGTTTTGTTTGTATAGGACAGCTGCAAAACACATCTGTAAACAGATACTTTTGAGAGGCATCTATACAGGAAACTCACAGAGTTACGTTTTCGAAGCCAAGGTAACCCTTGTCACCAAAATTGTTCGGGGTTTTCGCTTCTTTTACAAGCACGATGTTCTCAATCCGAATACCGAATCTACCATCTGCGTAATATCCGGGTTCATTGGACACGGTCATACCAGCTTTCAAAGGAGAGTTGTTCAGAGCTTTATAAATCCGTAAGTCGAATCAGGACCAGTATGAAAAAATGAAAACACGAAAGACGAACTGATCCGTGTGCCAATTCCATGTGGACCTTCATGCACATTAAGGAAGTGACCTACACCGTGCCCTGTACCGTGCCTTGTTCAAGAGAATAGGGGGTCAAAAAATGCGATAACATAACACATCAAAGAGTTTATCTTTACCTGAAGTCTAGAGTGCTGTAAGTATACTCAGAAAATCAAAATATGCGGAGCACATACCAAGTCCATCTTGCCAGAGAGCCCTGCGAGCAAATGAGTCGCTACAGGAAAAATGTCAGAACTGGCTGCATGTCGGGAAGGTATACACACCCACATGATATATCCAGTCGTTCCAGTTGGGAAGATGGCAGTATCAATTGCAATATTTCCCTGTAATACACGGGTGAATGCCCTCTTTTCTTCATCCGTGGGAGTTCCGAAGTGCTACGGCAGGGATGAATGTATTGATGTATAAGAGAGGAAACTAACTAGTTACCCATGTCCGTGTAACGTCCGTGGTCCCATCCAAGTATTGACCTTTGCAGACAAGATCAGCGGAGAAGATAGACCTGAATAGAACTAGCTATTTACCTCCAGAATCGCATAAGTAAATCTAGACGGAAAAACGAATTAGTTCGTATATGTATGTTGGCAAATCATATACCTGATCTTTCTTGATGATGTCACAGTCGTTAGGATCGGGAGAATAATGAATGATGGCTATGGGGACTTATTAGAATTCTTTGACAAAACTGAAGTCAAGATTAATGTTTACCTCCGTTAGGGCCAGTAGAAGAAATGGTGGTGAACGAGAGGCCCTTGAATAAATCTAATTCGCTGTATACCCGTTTACAGACGCCTGAATCCTTCAAAACAGAAAACTTACGATCTGAACTTTTCCAGTTGATCGGATCCTTGACTTTCATTCAATTCTACACCATTGCTTAACTGTTCCTCGAGCCATGAAAAGTAACGAGCAAGAGCAGCTCCATCGCGGATGTGGCTTTGTCTGAAACCTTCCAATTCCGTGTGGTTCTTGATGGCCTTCAAATCAGTGAGCGGCGAGCGAGCAATGATATATTTTCCTTCGCCAACTGCCTCAGCAACAGCCAGGCTGGCTTTGTCTCCGAGAAGGATTTTCTATCACGTTTATCAATACCACAAACTAATTACAGATAATGAAACATTACCGTGTCATTTTTCAGATCCAGACTTCCAGAAAGTCCCTTGAGGTATTCAAAGAACTCTGTATATCCCTTTATTTCTACATGGCTTCCGAGATAATCCTTGGCACTTTTGTCCAACTGTTCTGGATTGATGAACAGTATTACTTTTTCCTCTGTGATGACGGCATAGGAAAAGAAAACTGTATATCAATTATTAGGCACGATCGGTAGAGTAATACTTCAACAAGAAAACATGCCGGGATTGAAGTCAATATCGGATCCTCTAAGATTGAACAACCATGCGACCTCGTCGAGCATCGTGATGACGACCGCTTTGGCTTTCTTTTTCACCAATTCACTTCGAACGGTTGTTACTTTGTCGAGATGCGATTGTCCTACAGAAATAGATTATGATAAAAATTTTGAAGCGAAACGGTGGATTCCATCGAACCTGAGTATTTCTCGTCGAGATAAAAGACATTGTTCTGAGGCCTTGGAGGCCTGTCATCCCAGATCTTATCGACTAGATTGTAGGGCAGAGAGACCAAAGAGGACCCTTTTGGAGTGAGTTGCTTGTTCAAAGTCTCAGCGTCCGCTATAAGGTGTTTAGAGCAATGCCAGGTCAAATAAAATGCTATGCATACAGGCGGAAATCAAGGTAGGATCGATTCCAATCCTGGTGTTCGAGTCCAAATTCTAGTTGAGTCAATTTTGAGTAACGAGATTAAAATATATGCTTCAAAAACCATTGGCCACCTTGTGAAGGAAGTCCTGCCAAGTTGGTACATCTTTCCTCTGCGTCAGTATCACACGATACGTAAAAAATGCAGTACTAACCAGGAAGACCTTGTTTCATCAACGTCCAATTCCTGCCAGCCAATCAGCAAACAAGCCTCTTTCTGACTCTAAAAACACTGACTGATCCAGTTGTTTCCCCGCCTGCAGAAAGTATCTACCGTCTGTGAATAAGAAGGCCTTGTCGAGGGTGATAATAGCACAACCTAAAGCAATCGGTTACAGATAAGGAATGGCTAATTGACTTCCAACCTACCCGCGGAGCCGTTGAAACCTGAAATATATGCGCGTCTTTCATCGCAATGCGCGAGATATTCACTCGAATCTTCAACGTGTTAGCCTTCAAAGACCTACAAGATAGAGTTCCGACAAAACATACGCTGATCTTCACTCGGAACAACAACTGCCTTCACGCCGATCTCTTCTTTTTGCATAAGATCCCGCAAGCGCGCAAGGCGCTCACTTGTATGGACCGTGTGTTGTCCTGCAGCACCCATCGTTGTTGTAGATATCGATCTTGTCCTGGTGGTAAAAGAAGAAGCTCGGGAGTTGAAACCAAACTGTAGGTGGGAAGGGGCCTTTCCAGGAATCCGATCTCGCAACCAAACTTGGGTTTGCCGCCACATGGACGTCTAATGTTGAAATTGGCCAGCTTCTGGACGGCCCGATACTTTCTGTGCTTTATAGGGGCCAATATTTGTGAACACACTGCTACGTAGCCAATGTCCTCAGCGTATTTTCATTTTTGGCCGCCAACTTGAATGCATGCAAGCTACTCGAAGTCTTAACTTGCTAAGCTGAAATGCTGGAAGTATCATACAATACGTACGTACAATGCTGAGGCATGAAGTTTCAGCTTCCTCTCAATGTGCCAAATGAAACAAAGTACCGCAGTATGTCGAGAATAATCAAGTGTGGAATAACTTATCATTCATGTAAGTCAAGGTAAGAGGAGAAACAAACATGAAATAAAATACACGTATATTTGTTACATAGGGAGGCAGACAAATAATTCAGGATAGCTATATATTAAACAAGCAGAGTCCAACCCAACAAGGCCATTATTAGTTCTAACGACAGATATAATAAATGTTACACAGAGGGAAGAATTCAGGGCGTTATAGAACGTCTCTCCCTTCTCTCGACATCTACGATCATGTCTACCACACGATCCTTGGCATCTTCCAATCCAATTGGGACAGATGTTTCATCTATATCTTCCCTAACTGGCTCTTGAACGACGTCCACATCTTCAAATACACTGTTTCCAAGAGCAGTCCTAAGGGTAAGCAGCATTTGCGCACGCTTTAAGCTCGCCTTGGAGGAAGGACTCGGAGGAGGGCTCATGAGGGTAGATGTTGAGGACGGCGAATCACAGCTATCTTGGACAAAGAGCCGGTGATAGAGGACAAGAGCCAGGAGCAATGCCTTAATTTCACTCTCAACGCCGTTATCCGTGCTTCCTTCATGGGCGAGGTCGGACTCATCAAGGAGGGCTCCTGATTTCCAAACGCGCTCGAAGACTTTCCCAAAGTGTTCGACATGACCTCCCAACGCACGTGCAGCTTCAATGGTCGTTCTCCATTCATTTTCCCGTTCTTCTGCGTCGTTTGCAAAGTTGTCTTCTCCCGCGACAACGCCGACAAAGAGAGACCCGAGATGTTTCCTGAGGCGGTCCTTCACCACTAAACAAGCAAGGACCTCCAGTGGGTTGTATCCTTTCTCTCCGTCGGATTTGTCTGTGGTAGTTGCAGTTGAAAGTCGGGACAATGCTTGATCAAGAGATAATTCGCTGAATACCAAAGACTCGTAGACGCGCGTAGCTTTGGCCTTTTCCGCTTGTTGCTCAGCCAGGGTCCAAATAGTGCGAGCCTTCATTCGCGCCAGTCTATTAAATGTGCCGGTTGTACCTTGCAAGACCAATGCCAGAGTCGATAGATCCGACGCAGAGGCGTTCCTTTTACTTCTGATGGAGCGATATATTTGAACCCGATCGTAGAAAGATAATAATGCAGTTCGACCTATGTATCGTTAATTGAGAATGCTGCGGTTTTAAGAAAAAAATATCACTGACATTCCAGCACAAATTCTTCACCTAACTTCAGCCAACCAGCAGGTCCAGCAAGACGGACAGTGTTCTTCGCATGGTGCGAATTACTAAAAGATTGTACGGATATGCTCCTTCCACGCGCAATTGTCTGGCCAATACCGAAGCTGAGACCCAACCAGCTTCCAATGAAGCTCGCCAACACTAAAATGGAGACAAACAAGTGGAAGATTTGGACGTATTCTTTCCATGTCCAACCTGTGGGAACAGGTGGTACAGGTGCAACAAGCTGGGAGATGATCTCAGGAGCATATGCCAAAGGAGGATGTACAGCGGTCAAAACAGTGCCAGTATGCTGGTGACTATGATTCACAGGGGACGATGTTAAAGGCGAGTTGAAAAACGAGAACAGTGCAAAGACGGCCAACAAGTACTGTTGAGGCGGCGGCTGTTGCGACCATTGGGTTGAAAATTGAGCTGAAGGAGGATACATTTCTTGATCCTGAACTACTGTTTCCGCTACTTGCTGCTGCGCTTGAGGATCTTGAGTTACCGGAAGAGGGACGACTTTCCTCGGCCTTCCTCTCTTCCGTTTCTCCGGTATGGGGTGTGCTCCTGGCTCACCAGCGGGAACAATAATTGCAGGAGAAGGCTTCTTCTTCTCTTTTTCGACTGGTTTCTTTCCTACTGGAGCAGTTACTTTGGGGCGCTTCCTTTTTCTTCCTTCTTCGTCTACATCATCCCCTTCTTCATCTTCGCTGTCATCTTCATCAGCGTCGTCATCTTCACCTTCAACCTCGTCTTTCTCTTCGCCTCCGAACTTAGCTCTCCATTCCTTTTCCCATTCCCTAACCAATGCAGGACCTCCAACAAGCCCGTGAATAAGCATCTTAAGCCCAGCTTGTTCGGCTTTCAAGCGGTGCTCTCGTTTCTTTAAGACTCGTATATATTCGACAGCTTTTCCAAGGACATTGGCTTTGCTACATTTGCGCGCAACTTTGACACCATCAACGAATCCGCGGTCATCAATGATATCGACTGTTGTTCCATCGTCGCTATCAATGATACTCGTATTGGTGCCTTTAACGAGAATACCGCCCTTGACATTCTTTTTGATCTTTTTCCCGTTTCCACCTTCCCGATCTTCCAAGACTCGTAAAGCAGGTACTGCCATGCGCAGGCTTTGAATGCGGGCATTGAGGTTGGTGCGGTATCGACGTTCGATAGTTGTGTGACTTGTCTTGGGTCGAGGAGCAGCAACAGAAGGGGGTGTAGCAGTCACAACCGATGAAGCTTCGAGGAGAGGAGCAAGCGGGGCAGTGGTATTCACGGAGAGCTTGAGAGGTTGGTTTGCTTGAGGAGGTGTGGATGGTGGAGGTGTAGACGCAGCTGACGATGATGCTGAAGTGGTGGATTTCGGAGATGATGTAGAGTTGGGACGATGGAGTCTGGGGATGGGTAGTTTCTGTTGAGAAATGGGCACTATTGTAGGTGTAAGACGTATATACGTTTTGTGAAAGTTAGACGGAGCGTACCAGGTGTCTGATGTGCGTAACCGTGAACTTGGGCCTGCATTGGTACTGCAAGCATGACACCGGCGGACTCTCTAACACGCTGAGCAAGCTCTGCTATAGGGTTGTTTTCAAAGACAGGATACTCCATCACGGGTTGATTAGGCTCTTCCTTCGTCTGGATACTACTGTCACTGAGGTAACCAGGAGCAGGGCTCGGTATGGATTCTGGGACTGGAGACAGAGAAGCTCCAGAAGACGAGGACGAAGAAGTTACGCTAAGCCTTCGTTCCTTGATTGACGACTGAGGTGAACTTGTGGAGGAAGTTCCTGACATGTCGCTTCCATCGAACTGAAAGGTGAAGGGAAACTGAGCCGCAAGCAGTTCGTTGGATATTGCAAGTTGTTCTTCGTAAGAGTAATTCATATTGCTAAATTTCATCGAATCGTAGTGTAGGGCGCTAGGTTCAATGGTTATTGACGGATTAAAGTCCATGTCCATTGGTATTGAGTTCATGTCTCCAAAATCCATAATTTCCGTATACTGTTTTAAGGGATTGGTTGCCTCCTCATTAACGTCGGCCCAAAGACCACCGAGTTTTGTCCAGTCTGGTACATCTACGTCTTCAGAATCGTTGCCACTAGTATCTGTGTTGTGGAGAAGGAGGTTAAGAGGGTCATTTGGGTCGAGACCCAAATCAGCAGACATGATACTGGAGAAATCAGGATGAGGCAGGAAGAAAAGGATGTGACTGAGCTTGAGGAAAGTGGTGGCGATGAGAATTATGTTTGTCGGATTTTGAGTTGCATTTTAGCGAATCGAACGACTTGTGCTGAAATGCAGGATCAGGCCATTGTGACTAATTAACGTCATGTGATGTGCTGGTCTATTATAAATAACATTTAAAAAAAATTTATCAAGCCGTCGTAGCACAATGGTAGTGCGTTGCTTTCCTATTCTTGTGGTATTGTGGGTTCATTCTCGCAATGTAACAGCTTACGTAAGGCAAAGGTTGAGGGTTCGATCCCCTTCGTCGGTTACTTTTATTTTGAGGTCTCAAAAACTTGAGAATACTTTTTATTGCCGCTTGCTTTCCAGCTTAAAAGGCCTTGGAAAATTCTGAATTGCTTATCTTTGATGAGTAGTCCTCTTTTGTCACGCAAGTCATGCTTCGCCCCAATCCCTGCTTCGTATGTATTAGATATTAATGTACAAGTGTAGCCTAATTTTAATCATGGGTCCATCGAGGCCCAAGAGTACTATACAATAAATTATTCCTTAGCTTGAGATACTGTTGCTCAAGCTTGCTTGGAAATTCAAGAAGAGGCGCCCTGCGCCACACATAAGTAGTTAATAATGCATATACTGCAAATGTTGCGCTGCTGCTCTTTTGACTAGGTAGCTTCAGTATACAAAAATATGGAAGATGTAAAATATAACTCACAGATATCGGCCTTGAGTGCTGCAAAGTTATTAAACGTCATGGTCGTATGCGGCGTGTTCGCGCGTAAATTAGTTTCGTGAATGACTTTGGGCTGGCCCACATTCACTCGGCTTTCGCCTTTGATAGGATCGACAGGGAGACCGTATCTCGAAGCGCTCCGCGTTGGTGTACCGTCTGGGTGATTGTGCGACATGGGTGCCACTAGGACATAACCATTTTCATTCGGTCGTGTAAGGACAATTACGGGATGCTGGCCAACACTTCCCTGAAATACATTAATATCTTTGCAGCAACCAAAAGACAGGAGGAACCTACAACGCTATCTGGACGTGGAATAAAGTGCTTGGGTTTGGCCTTCATGATGTCTCCTTCTTTAAGTTGTATAATAGATGCACTCGGCATTATTATATGGAGGTGTATATTATGGGTATCGAACGAAATGAATGGTATACGATATGATAAGGATTAGGAGCCAATAAACATGCTGAAGGAAACCTTTCAGCTCTCAGAAACAGTCAGAATTGAGCAAGACATACTACAATTGATGTGTCGCAAGGTATTCAAGAGAAGGAGAAGGAGGAGATAGAGATAAATTCAAACCCGAAGCATAACTGAGAGGAATCAGAAAGCTTTAGAGGTCGACGAGCCCCTCATGAAGACATCTTGATTTTATATGTTCGCACCGTTCGTGCCATCGGTTTCAAACATGGGGGATGTCGTTGGTCAATTTTTAGCATGGCATCGGTGACGTTCCCCAACAATGATTTAAAGATTATACAAAATCCGATAGAAGGCGACGTCTAAACCCCCTTTACCCATTATAGACAGTATGTACAGAGTTTCAAACCAGACAAAAAAGTAAGAGGAAGGCGATGACTTTTTTGACTCTGTAACAAGTCTCTCAAACACCCGGAGGAGCCAGCAGAGATAAAAGCTGTGTACTCACGGTTATCCCTTAACGGGTCTAGAGTTCGGGCATAGAAAGCTAGGGGTATCTGTCACTCAATGGCGAAATTTCTACCAAACGAGTGCGTGTAGAGCCAATCATGCGACGAGCAAGGATATTTCGACACCATGCCGCTGCAGAAATGTCAAAAAAATGATTTGACGGCACCCGGGACAGCACACGAGGCGAACTTTGGGCCAACGTGGTACTTGGAGCGTACAAATATAAAAGACAGCTGATGACGATCAGTGGATGTTATCTCAAAGCTTCGCAAGATGACATGAGAGCGATATTCCCTGAAGACACCCAAAAAGTTGTTCAGAGTCTCGTACGACACAGTGACCTGGTCTGAAAGAACTACACGAAGCCCACTATTAGAAGAAGTGTACTTATCAGTCGCGTTTTCTTATCTCGGTGATATTCCGAAATAAAACTTTTGTCCGCTGAACACCGACCGAAGCTAATCAAGTCCTTAGGTCAACAATATTGAAGATTAATTGGCCTAAAAGTAGTGACAGATCTAACCGGTATATTCGTCAGGCAGGGATCGTACGCTGTTCCGTGTCCAAACCATCAGGAGACTTGGGAACGTCAGAGAAGAATCAATACCCAAGCCCATGTTTGCGAAAGACAGACGTACCTCGAAAAACTGAATCTCGTGTGGATCAAACGACAAGTAGTCAAACTTTTTCAGTCGCTCTTGGAAAGGCGTCTTCAACATTTGACCAGTGGTTTGAGCCTTGACCTCAATATCAGAAAGAATGCCAGATTTATGACAAGAAAGCACAAGGTTGAGGGCAACGGGGTTAATACTAGAAATATGGTCAGCTAACACAGAGGAATCGAAAACGGGGACCTTACGCTCGGGCACCTGCAACGCATCCGTAATGAGGACCGGGCGCCATGTAAAGTTTAACTCTGACGCCAGCTGCCTTGAGCTGCGCTTCTAAATTCTGAGCGGTTTCTAAAGGATAAACAAAATCTTCGGTACAATGTATAATTACCGTTGGGGCTTTGATCTCCAGGAAATAAATATTTAGTGATGTTTACAAGCGTTTGATAAGTAGCATACCTTGGCAAGTTCCTTATCAGCCAACGCTTTCCGCTCAAGAGGCCATTGAATGACGGAGCGATATGCCTCCTGGCTCTTTTGTGGGGTACCTAACCAATGATTCTGTGCTTGAGCTATGGCACTTTCCGTGATTCTGGTTTTGATTAAGTTAGACGCCCAACGTGAAAAATAGTTACTCACGCAGATGTCAGCTCGTCCATATCGTTATTGAATGCCAGTTGCTTGACCCCTACAATCGCATCCATCTCAAGAGCCAACTCAATAGCCACAACGGTTTCAGCCCTGATTGCCATTTGTTCGATAACACTGCCGGGTAAGAGTGTGCCGTTTGTCCATTCCTCGTGAACTTCTAATCGTCCACTGGCAACTTCCTCAGACTGTCCGAATAAAGCAAGTGAACAGAGCTAGTAGGAGTAAAGTGCGATTTTCTTACCTCCACTGGACTTAATGGGGAGCAAAGAGTCATTGAAAGTATTCGATCGGGGTACCGGGAGGCCAATTCAAGGGCAACGCAACAACCAATCGAAAGGGCAAACAAGTGACAAGGAGGTAGTCCCACAGCTTCCTAAGAAAAGGAATCAGTCCATCGCATTTCATTTTAGAGGATGAATATTAATACCATGAAATAGTAGGCGTCTTCTACAGGCAAGTACTTTGCATCACCGATGACCCCCTCCGTCTCCCCATGAGACCGCATATCATAGGCGATTAAATTACATTTGCGCAGATCATGGTCTGCAAACTGGCCTTGAGATACAACAAGAGATAAATATTAGTAAATCGTTTGCCTATGGTGGTTTGGTGTAGACTTACTTTCAAATATCTGCTGAGGCATATAAACGGGATGAAGGAATAGAATCGTGGGCAACCCTGGAATAATGGCATCCGCGCCATGATCAAGGGGGGTGGATATTGAATAGAAAACATTTAGTGGCCCAGACGGCGGAGCTATTTGAACATAAGGCATCTTGTGTTGTTTTATTCGATCGTTACCAGCCTCGGCCTCGAGAATAACAGCAGGGGTTGGCCTGGCAAGTTGTAGGAGTGAAGAATGGGAGGGAAAACAATTTGATCCAAGTCGTGCGCGACCAATTTATGTTTATGGGTATTGTATCAACGGAGTCATGGGCGGTATACAGGATGCAGTCAAAACCCGGGATTTGTGTGCAAATCGGGCTGCTATCAGAAAGATTTTCTTGTGGGCCCTGAACATGGCAAGGAATGATGGTTTAACAGTCAGGTTATCCGAAATCTATGCACATATAGAAATCTATACACCAACTTACCATGAATACTGTATTTACGAACGGCACGCCTGTACCTGTACGACGATTATTGATTCTTTTCTTTTTAGAAAAAGAGATAATGGATGCATAGACATACTATTTCAAAGTCCAGAGAAGAGATACGGTAGCCTATTAGCATGCGATGAAACTGTAAATAGCGACCGCAATCGAGATAGTAGGTGAGGTGATAAAAATAAGGGGTGCTTTGTAGGTGCTTGTAAAAACATGTGCCCTGGAATTTGATTTTAGCCGATGGACACGATCCTACACGATCGTGTATACGATATTGTCACTTGTACATAATCATTCATGACCATACATGAATCATGATCCCATTTTACGAGTATCACCGCCGAGTCCTACGGCTGCCATGAAAAGATAAATTTTAACTGAATAAAAGCTCGCTTATTTGGACAATGGATTAACCACTTCCATGGACATTTTATGGAAAATAGGCGCTGCGATAACCGCCAGTCCCGATCATGACATACATACACACCTAGGTATCGAGCAAGGGTGGTAATCTTCAAGTAAAATATATACAGAGCTATTGTCGACATCTTCCCAAGGAATTAGAAAGAGGCCGGTAAGATAAGAATAAGCCACGACGTACGGAATTCGGATCGCGCTACTTAGAAAGTATCGTCTTCTGGATCATAGCCATACTGGATCAAGGCTTGAGTAAACGGCGAAAGCGTTCGTTTGAAATCCTCGTCATCGCAGGACAGTCGATCCATCGAAGGTAATAGTTCCGGATGATATGAAGAAACTGCTTTATATAGGACCTCATTGATTCTTAGAGGAAGTTTAGTAAATCAGGACTGGCATAATGAAAAACTACATACGATTTCGGATTGGTTATATTCCCGTGGTGAGCTCCAGGTACTTCATGTAACGATGCTTGAGAATTGCCTGCTCTCTGAAGAGACATCATGAGGTTTACAGAGCAGTCGAGAGGATATGCCACGTCCTCAATGCAATGGATGATTTTGATTGGAACCTTGATCTGATCACAAGTGAAAAAGAAGTACAGCACCATAAAAAAACGGCGCACTTGCTGCAATGTTTCCTCATTCAGTGGTTTTCTCTCTAAAAACCATTCAACACAAGTTTTATAACCCTGCCGTCTTCCCTCAACGGAAGTGGACCAGATTTCCTTTGACTTAGCCATGGCAAACGCAGCTATCCTGGTATATTCATCAGTTAATGGAAAATGGTCAAGAGAAGTGGTAACACAAACGAATCGAGACGATTTGTTTTCTCATTATTAAAGAGAAGTTGAGTCGTTCCAACCAAAATGTCCCCGGTAAATTCATGGCACTCGGCAGAGTTTGGTCCTTTAGCATCAATCGCTTGACAAAGTCTCGTCCAATATTCGTGCACTTCTAAACGACCTCTTGCTACGTCCGCAGGCTATTGAAATTGTCGGTTATAAAGAGCTGTTACTACAAAGACGAGCAGGACGAAATGGACATACCTCAACAGGAGGTAAGGGCGAACATAAACAGAGCGTCAAAACCAAATCAGGGCGCCTCGCGGTAAATTCCAACGCCACCGTGCATCCATTCGAAACTCCAAAGAAATGAGATGGTGGTATGTCGAGTTTCAGCTACACGGATTTCGAAAGGGTCGAAAACAAGACCCAAGGGAGAATAAGGAAACGGGAATCGAACCATTATCTGTTCCACGTCGTAAGCTGATTCGGTTGGGGTGTACATGGTATCGCCAATATCACCAGTAGTCTCTCCGAAGCCGCGCATGTCGAAGGTTATGAGATTGAATTCACGCAAACGTCCATCCGAGAATTGCACTGGATAATGAAAGAACCTTAGTTGAATTAGCCAGATATATAAGCAGATACGCTTACTCTCGAAAGTTTCTTGGGCGAGATAGCCAGAGTGGATGAAAACAATACATGGAAGATCAGGTTCAATTGTATTCGCGGACTTCGATCCTGATGTTGGGGTGGCAATCGTATAACGGACGGAGAATATCCCAGTAGGCAAAGTTATATCTACAAAGGGCATACCTGAAGGCTCTCTCTCATTGATTTGACTGGGGAGGTTGAAAGTTTGGACAAGAATCACGATATGTTAGATGGAAGGAAAAAATTAGAAAACCCAAGCTTTCGAAAAATCTGCATAGTGTGATCAAGCGCTCCCGATCAAGGTAAAAGACCAATATAATATGAAAATGAAATGTAGCGAATCTTGATAAAGAAGGCTTCTATGATTTATGTCCATTGTCAGTGTATTTGGCACATGTTATATTTCCAAGGCAATACCACTTACCTTGAATTGAATCTACATGTGCATGTATCACATATGAGACATAAGTCTAAGAAGTAGACACTGGAATTATGCCGTGCGACTCTACGCGAGTAACAAACATATGCTATCCGAGGCTATTCGTCCCGCAGCCGTCGCGTACTTTGTATTACATTTGATCAGCGGAGAAGATGATTTACCTGATTTACTCCAAAAATTTACCCAATGTTCTCGAGTTTTTACATATCAGCTAAGTCTAGCTAAGCGTCTCTCCCTTTTTTACAGGTGAGAAGGATGTACCGGTACTGCTTGTGTTTCCTACCTATTCCGACGCGTTCACAGAGTTTGCATGTTCAACGTTCAATATTCAACAGCTGAAGGTGGCAGAAGCTTGAACATTAAGAGAGGCGGGCCGGGCTCCGCATTGCTCGAAGGACGCTTCGGTTTGTACTTGCTTGGTCCCCGGCCCCATTCCGTCAACTGGAGCAGGCCTTTTGCAGACTCAGAGAGAAGCTTCCGCGGAATGGCAAAAAATGGAGCCAATATCTATAGCGTAAGTCAACCCATTGGCTAGAAGATGCGCGCACTTACTTCGTTCGAGGATGATTTCAGATTTCTTTCACCCAGCAGTGGGTGGTGTTGAAAACCACATATACATGCTGAGCGCTAATCTCATTCGTAAAGGCCACAAGGTATGGGAGATCTATGAGTAGTTGCTCTCTTTCTGAGGAATTAATTCGAAGGTAATTGTTATCACCCATAGTCACCAGCCAGACCGCGTCGGATTACGATGGCTTCTTCCATCGTTGAAAGTCTATTATATCCCATTTCTTCCAATAGCATCCTCTGCAACATTACCAAATTTCTTCACCTCTCTCCCTTATCTGAGGACAATTCTTTTACGCGAACACATTCACCTTATACACGCCCACGCCAGTCTTTCTTCGATTGGACATGAAGGGATCCTACATTCTCATCTTATGGGTATACGAACAGTCTTTACAGACCACAGCTTGTTTGGCTTTGATGATGCAGCAAGTATCTTGACGAACAAACTCATGGTCGGAACGTTGAAGAATGTGGATGCTGTCATATGCGTTTCCCATACTGGGTAAGCACCGATGATTTATGGTAGTAATAGTCATCTGATAGTTGAAATAGGAGAGAGAATACGGTCCTACGAGGACAACTTTTTGAGCGCAGTAAAGATGATTTTGGCCTTGAACTCCGGAAGAATGTCTATGTCATACCCAACTCACTCGTCGCTGAACAATTCAGGCCATGTGTACAGCCACCCTCGGATACCAGTGAGTGTTGAACCAATGTTCATATACTTCGCCTTATCATGAAAATATCCAGTAACCATTGTCTTTCTTTCACGCCTCGCATATCGAAAAGGAATCGACCTACTCGTGGCTACTGCTCCGAAGATATGCGCCCTTTATCCGAATGTTAATTTTGTTGTAGGTTTGTATAAGCATATGCTGGCTCGATATTTTTTGTTACTAACCAATTCGCAGGGGGTGATGGCCCGAAACTGATCGAATTGCTACAAATGCGAGAAAAGTATCTGCTTCAAGATCGAATCGAACTCGTAGGGTCTGTGCGGCACAAGGATGTACTTTCTGTATGGGAACATATTTGTTGAAGCCTTGGTATGGCCTAAAGTTGTTTTACAGGTTCTTTCCCGTGGGGCGATTTATTTGAATACCTCCCTCACAGAGTCATTTGGCATTGCTATTCTTGAGGCAGCTTGCGCTGGTCTGTATGTGGTATCCACAAAAGTTGGCGGTGTGCCAGAAATTTTGCCCGAAGATATGATAAGCTTCGCTAAACCCGAAGAGGAAGGTTTGTACATACATTTCTCTCTTAATGAGGTTTTTGTCTGAACCACACTAGATATTGTCAGAGCAATATCTGAGGCTATTCGGATCATACAAGATGGGAAACACGATCCGTTCAAGGCGCATGACAGAATAAAGACATTTTATAACTGGGAAGATGTTGTGATGCGCACGGAAAAAGTTTACGAGACTGTCTTGAAGTCCCAGCAGATGGATTTAATGGAAAGAATTCACAGGTACGATTGGTCCTAAATTAAAGCTCTGAACTATTGATTTCTTACTTTGTGTAGGACTATGGATCTCGGTCCTTTCGCTGGTTTAATTTACACTATAATTTTACTGGTTGATTGCATATTTTTTATTTTCCTTGAATGGTGGATTCCTAGAGAAAGTCTGCATTATGTGCACCATCATTGGGAGGAAGAGCGCTTTAGAGAGGTCTGTGAAATATTTTTACTTGACATCCTTACTGATCTTTGTCTTCAGCTCGTAGAAGAATCAGAGCTGCCCAAATAGCATGTATATATGTGCGAAAGTTGCATTTAGTCCAGTCCTTGCGCTTAACTCGATATACCCGCCACTAGAAAGCAATACCCCAATTAAATCGAACAACTTATATATACAGAATATGTTCCCACGAGATCCAGCCATATAAACACGACGTATTATAAGCTTCTCTCATATATTCTCATTTTCATAATTTGCTGCTCGAACTCGCCTATGTCCGCTGTGTCTCAGAAGAGTCAAGGAGTGTTCCGTCTGGATGCGCCCATTGAACTGGATCAACAAAATCATATTACGTCCTCATTCAGTGTGCTCGAACCGAACATAGAACATGGATACATGGTGTCTCGCCCTCTCCGTTCTAGGCGGTATTCAAAAGGAATTATTTTCGAATCTCATTCGTCTTGCTCTAGGGTACAAGCGCCTCTCTTGCCCCTCACGCTCGGTCTGGCGGAAAGCGAATCATCAGACGGCGACACTCTTGTATTCTCTAGATTCGTTAGTCCCAAGGGGACCGCGTTGCGCGACTCGCAGATGCTCAATCTCGATGCGCATTACGTTCTTTGTGAGCATTGGAAAACAGGTGGTGACCAACCGACGCATCTATGTACAACTAGACTGCACAAAGAAGAAAGGAAAGAAACTATATACTCGCATACATTTTTGCAGCCAACAAGTAAGATAATTCCCTGGTGCTTATGTCTATTACGTCAATAGCTCTTATGCCATTCACCCCAGACGTACCTGTACTGCGTGGATGTGAGAATCTATGGCCCTCGACCCAGGAGTCGATTGCCATTCGCTCATCTACTTTGATACGAAGGGATTTCGTTTAAGAAGGAAATATGAGCCGCAAAAGAGATACGTGTTCGAAGTAAAAAAAAAATTAGACGTGCGATGCTATCGAGTTTGTAAAATTACTGCAAAAAACCATTGCATAGTGACAGAAAAAAGGGTTATAGCCAAGTATTAGACACTGTTCTGATACCATTACAAGAAACCTTCTTCCTTAGGATATGTTCCTTCTACCACCCCTCCTGTTCCTTACATTTCGGCGCCTAGCTCGTTTGCTATCATTCCCGTCGTCGACGTCATATGAACCATTCGAAGGATTTGTATCATCCACCATATCATTACGATCTCTCTTCGAAGGGACAATCCTATCACGGAGGGACTGTGACTGGGTCTCACTAGGCGGGAGCTTAAGTCGATCCAGTAACGTTGGACGCGAGTTCTGGAAGGTTAAGACTTCATTCTGCGAATTAGGAAGATTGTTTCCTGTTCGAGACTCGGTCTCAGACGCATAGCTCATACGTCGGGCAAGAGAAGGTGGTGGATCGATGCTCATCCTCGCAGAAAGATTGGATGACTGGTCGGGTTGATCAGCCGCATGACGCCTTGCACTGTTGTCACCCCATCGTGAATTCGGTCGACGCTGGGCCAACTTAGAGGAGTCGGAACCGCTGATCTCGACCATACTAATTGCTGTTGGCACTGGCGTGATACGCGCATCACTTTCAAATTTATGATCATGATGAAGACCTGTCTTTTGCTCTTCCAAATGTCCTTTCGACGTGTGTGCACTGTCAGACGATACGTTCGCAAATGAAAGTGTGGAAGATTCTCTCGAAGCGGGAGGTGGCGTTGGTTGCTTCGTATTTGGTGGAATAATTATGGTATTTTCTTCCAGATCGTTTGACCTAAGTGCTGAGGTAATCTGCTCATTCTGTGTCGGCTAGATCAGAACAAGAAATTCTCGAGGATATCTAGCCATACCTTTTCACGAGGAGAAAATCGCGTTTCTCGACGAGGCTTTGGCCTTTCTGCCGATTGGTCCGCCGACCGATGTATATTCGACGGGTGTGAAGAGGTTTGGGAAGTTTGCTTCGATCGTCGTCCCACTGGTAAATACAAGCAGATCTGGAGAAAATAGAAAACTCACGAACGAGTCTTGCACTGGTCGTTCTGTCATCGATGGCGGGAAAGGAGGGAAAGCCATTGGTAGGTTTGACTGCACAGGCATCAATACACGAACGATGAATTATGATTTTTTGTCTTACTCGTTCGTAGGTCTCCTTGTCAATAGGCAACTCTCGTGCTTTGGATGGATCAATCAAGGTAGAAGCGGGAGGACGTGCACTCGGATTATAAGGCAAATGCGGAGGTGGGATTGAGGTTCCATTGACTGGAGTTAGCGGAAAGTCGATAGGAGGGGGAGGAAGAGATGCTGGAATCCGTCTTACTCCGATGGGCACGTTGTTGGTTCCAGAAACTGGCGCAGGACCAGGAGGAGGTAGAGGATGCCTGGGCACGTCTTCAGGACGAGCTCTGTAATCCCTTGCCTGCTAATCCATGATGAGATTCAATAGGTATCTGCATATGAAATCGACTAACTGGTATATTACTCATAGGTCTAATATCATTTGTTCGGTCATTTCGCCACCCAGATCGATTCTCCGTTCTATTGTCTTGATTCCTCCTCTCATCAAATTTTGCAGGAGGTTGTACAGGTCGAGGAGTGTAAGCCCTAGGTGGCTCATTTGGCCCAGCTCTTGAAGGTTCACCCCCTCGAGTAGACCTGGGACCAGATTGTTCATAGGAATATCTGGGTGACTCAAGGTGACCACGCTGATCAAAGGGTGAGGGTCGACTTGATGGTCTCATTCGGTCATCTGGATCTATATTCATCCGGGTATCAATTGGAGGAGGCCGAGGAATTGGCGATGGCCTCCTTCCACCTTGTCGGTCCCGCACTACCTGACGATCTCGAGGACCATCTTCATCACGAGCACGAGGAGCCCTCGGAATGTTTGGATCGTTATCCGCCCGACCGACTGGAGCTACTGAAGCTGTGTGAGGTGGGGGATCTCTCTTACTAGGGACACCATTGCTAGAGGCAGACAAAAAGGTCTTCGTCTGAGGGGGTAGAGGTTGTCTTTTGCGAACTATTCGGAGGTAGCAACAGTCAGAAAAGCTTTGTACATTTGCAGCAAAGTTAAGAATTTACGAGATGAAGCTTCTGAAGGAAATCGATCACGTTTCGTCGTAATCTGTACGTTTCTCTCTTGAAAACGGGTGTCGGCTTGATCTTCAGGATAAACGGCAGGGATGCGCGGAGGATTTGAGCTTTCAGGACTCGGTTCGCGACGACGGCGCTGGTAGTCTCGCTCATCATGGCGAGAAGCAGACAGTTCTTGTGGTCTTTCATAGTCACGTGGTCTTGGATGCAAAGGCTCGTGGCTTGACGGACCATTTAAGTCGGAAGGATATTCTGGTCGACCAGATCCTCTGTAGCTCGAAGCGGATACCGGATAGTCTATCATACCTTGACGGTCTGGATATTCGCGCCCTATTTCTCGTTCGCGTGGTTGTGGGGGTGATCTGTATCCTGTGTGTCCAAAAAGAAAGAAGGTGCAAAAGTTGTAAGAATGAAGGATACGACAGAAAAACGAGTAAAAAGGCAAACAGAAAGGGAAAGAAGGATAAAAAAGAATTCAGGAAATATGTTTCAAGGAAGGTGGTTGGGAGTGATGGTGCTGAGGAATAAGGTTCTCGCAATGATAGATGGCGGGTGAAGCATCGGCAACTCGATCTCATATAAAATAAGAAAGAGAAACACGAAGTTCCAGCCATACATCCCGACCGTCTGGATGACGAATGTACAAACATTGCTGGCGCAGAAACGAACTCGATGGAGGGATGGTATGAGGCTGATAACGTACTGGGTGATGGTATGAAGTCTTGGTTGTCAATGGGTCTTTCTCGTCTACCAGTTCTTTCGGATGTCCGAACGATGTCTCGTTCACGAATTGGTCCTCGGCCATCTAGACTCTTGAAAGGAGGCCTATTCCTATCATCAGCAGAACGGCGTTCATTAGCATAGTCCTCATCGTTTGGTCGATCATTCTGCCTTCGAGGACCCCGTTCATGCCTAGAGAAGTCTGCAGGTGGGCCACGAGAAGCAGCTGCCCAATGACGATCGGAGTCATGGGAAACAATAGGAGCCTCTCTTGGGATGTCAGAGTCATTAGTAGTGAATCCATCTCTTCCGCGAAGACGCCCACTACCGCGTAACGAATCATAACCTTTGTCTCTAGGAGGAAATTTCGGTCCCCTAGGATCATCTTGAAATGGGGAAATAGATCTAGCACGTCTTCGTTGACGGGGTGAACCTGCAGGAGATCTGTCATAGCGCGATTTTTGGGGAATATGCACGCCCTCAACGCGCTCTGTTACCCGAACATCTGCAGCGGAAGAAGGCACATAATGTCGATCGTCATGTGAGAGGAAGCCATCAACGTTAGGAGGCAGAGGTTTGCCAGAATCTTCCTTATCCTTTTCAAGTCGTAAATATGACCTTTCATGATTTGTATGTGATGTCTGCGAGTGAGATGTATTAGAGTTCCGTATGAGAGCGGACGACGCGCTACGGCGACGACCCTGGGAAGTCTCGAGACTAGAGGTTGAAGGGAGGCTGCTCACGGGAATGTTACGAGTTGATTCTGAAGTTTCACGGGCATGATGCGATGGTTCTCCCTGCCGTGAATACCGCTGTTCCCAGTGGTCAGCGACATCAGGAAGGTCAAGCTTCGTAGATGCACCGTTTGTTTTCTTGCCGTCACGGATACTAGATCTACTGGGAGGAGATATAGATGTCATACCGACAGCTTCGACTTTTGAGGAATGAGACGGAGGAATATAAAATACTTGGGTAGACGGTTTTGGTGGAAGGGCGTGAGTCATTCGAGTTGTGCCTTGCTGGGATCGTTGAGGTGAAGAGTGCCTATTCGAGCTTCTTTGCCTAGGCGGGGATTCTAACGGCATCCGCCTGTCTCTCCCTTTCGAACCTTCGTTACGGCCATCCTCTTTAGAATGGTAGCGAGACCGTGAAAGATTGTTAGCGCCCATACTGTCGTCCCGTGCTTGTGCAGATTCCGGCCTTTGAAAAGCGTCCTTGTCTACACTTCCATTATTCTGACCTTTGGTCTCTGTCGCAGGATCTTGATGTTGGTAAAAATATCCTTGTTCATCCTCATCTTCGCCTAAGGAAACTGTGTCCTCGATTTCGTCGGCGTCGTTGTGTTCACCTTGGCCAACATGGTCGTAAGAGGCTTTTCTAGAAGCTGGTTGCAAGTCTTCGTCTCCAGATTCCCAGTCTACCGGTTCGTTGTCAAGATCCATCAACGCCGATGAAAGGAAAAGAATGTGTGAGGGTGTCGAGAGGTTAGGACCTAGAAAGCGCAAACAACTCTTTTGCTGCCACAGCCTATTTTGAACTCAGCTCAAGTAGTTTAAAGTCCGCTCCAGCCCACCATCACGTTTCCAGCGGACACTATGCTTAACCCCAAGCTTGAAGGTCTTCATTAAAGCTGGCCGCATTACGACGGCCGAGAAACACAAATCCACATATGCTTCTACCAACGAGTGCGTCTTACGCTGACGAGAATGGGCACACATCTTCGTCTGGTCGCTCGTCCACCTCCCTACGTCTCCCCGTGATTTTCAGGCGTTTGCATCGTTTGCAGCAAATGGTATGCACACGGACTTCTCAGAGAAGCTAGCTGAAAAGATTGAAGCTCGTATAGGACTTTGAGCTTGCTGCTTGGCAGCTTACATATCTATGTCTTGCCCCTCGGCGAGTGTACGTTTTAAACATGGGTCATAGAATTATATTTGATGTGTGCGTCTAGATACCGGAATGTCTACTTCCACAAACGTCCGTCACTTCGAATCGTATAACTATATACCTGAGCTGATCGATCGTCTCGCAGAAACAAAGAATACTTGGGCAAGAGATGACCCAGCCATCCTAGTGCTGATTGGAGCTTGTCTCTGCGGTAAGTCGATGCTTCAATGTACGCACCGAAAAGCATGAAGCTAATGACAGCTCTGAAGTATCCGCGGTTGCATGGGGAGTTGTGTATTCCTATGGCCTGTCAGATATGATAACTCTTGCGCTCGTCATGGTCATGAGAGACTTCTTTGTGTCAGGAATAGTCGTAGCGACTATCATATGGTTGGTACTTTGACTCTCCTTTAAAGAGCGATTTCAACTCACAGTTTCTTCAGGTTTACAGCAAATCGTCTTCTTTTGTCTCCCCCTTCCCATTCTACACCGGCAGATTCAAAAGTCGAATGGGCATATGCTTTTGATGTTCATACCAACGCCTTCTTTCCGCTTTACCTTACCCTCTACCTTGCTCAGCTTTTCCTCCTGCCTATTATTCTGAAAGATCGATGGATATGTCTCTGGGTAGGGAATACCCTTTACCTCGCCGCGTAAGTTTTCCTCCTTCCTTATAGTGCCCATGCAGTAAACTGGGGATCCCATCGTTTAGTTTCACACAATATACGTATGGCATATACCTTGGGTTGAATGGTAATTGATCTTTCACTTTCACTTATCGTCACTCACTCATTACCGTTCCTAGCGCTACCATTTCTAGTCCGTTCTGAGTTGTTACTTTCTCCGCTTCTTCCTCTTTTTACAGCATATATTGTCTCTTTACTTGGGTTCAATGTGGCCCAGCATGTCCTTCCATCCTACTTTCGGTAGCATAAGGTCTCTGTAATTTATGGAATACGTCCTGGATTCGCTATTCTTGCAGGGACTAACGCTATGAGGAACGCATACAGAGTAGAATTACACCTATCACGCTGTGTTACTACTAACACCACCTCGCCGCTCGTGCCGTATTTGCTCGTGCCAAGATTGTAAAAGCTTTGCTCACCAATCTGCGCTATCGGATAAGAAAAGCTGTAGGTAGATAGTAATAATAGTAATAACTGTTCTCCGATTTTTGACATAGTGGAAGATTAGTGGATTTACTTGCAATTTATCATATATAATCGAGTGTTCAGAGAAAGTGTTAAAAGGTCACAACGCGTATTGAGTCGAAATCTCCAATCAGATCGCTTTTGCTCTTCACCGTCACACCTCTGCTCTCCATACTTTGTCGAATATCGCTCTTTCCACCTTATTCAACGCCCTTATCCAATTCGAAGACTGTGTATATCGCTAAAGAGATCTAGTACCCATGAGCTCTCACATCGAGCGGGCGATAGAAAAGATTCAGGTCAAAGACCCTGTGCCTACCGTCGACTTCACGCAACACACATTGGAAGATGGCAATGTAATTAGCACACAAGAGAGGGTGGTCAAAGATGTATGCCACTGAGCTCTACATGTCTATAATCTGCTAATCCATGTACTATCCTATAGGTACAAGCTCCAGCAATGTTCAAGCCTACACCGGAGCAATTCTTCAATATGCATGGCCAAGATCGAAGTAAACCAGATATCGCATTTCTGAAAAACCATTTCTATCGTGAAGGGCGTTTGACTGAAGATCAAGCATTGTGGATATTAGAAAAGGCCACTGACATCCTCAGGACGGAAGGGAACGTGCTGCAAGTAGATGCTCCTATCACTGGTAAGCAGCACCGTAACAGTTGCGTTCCTTCTCTTAATCTAATATGACCTTGTGTGTCGTAGTTTGTGGAGATATTCATGGACAATACGTGTGTTTTAAGTTGGTCTATGGTTCGATTGCTGATCACATCCATATTACCAGTACGACTTGATGAAACTTTTTGAAGTTGGTGGAAGTCCTGCAGATACGCGGTATCTCTTCTTAGGCGATTATGTTGACAGAGGTTACTTCAGTATAGAAGTAAGTTATGCGTAACAATCATCGTTCTCGGCCTAGTATTAAGTGACACATTTTCTAGTGTGTTCTTTATCTGTGGTCTTTAAAGATCTGGTATCCAGATTCGCTGTTCTTGCTGCGCGGCAACCATGAATGTCGCCATTTAACCGACTACTTCACTTTCAAGCTTGAATGTCTGTACACAGTCCATCTGGTATAATTCTTAGTCTGATTTTTTCTTCCAGGCAAACATAAGTATTCGGAACGGGTTTACGATGCTTGCATGGAATCTTTTTGCTCTCTTCCACTTGCTGCTGTTATGAACAAGCAATTCCTTTGCATCCACGGAGGGCTATCTCCTGAACTTAACACGCTTGATGACCTGCGGAATGTGAGTGTTGTTTGAAATCTTGAGAGAGAGGTGGCCTCTGATGGCCAATAGATTGACCGATTCCGCGAGCCCCCAACTCACGGTCTGATGTGTGATATCCTATGGGCAGATCCTGTCGAAGATTTTGGACAAGAAAAGACGACTGATAGCTTCATCCATAACCATGTTCGCGGGTGTTCTTACTTTTTCACGTTCGTGGCCACTTTTCTCTGGGATTCGGCATTAATCTTATCCAACCTCAAGTTATCAAGCAGCCTGTCAATTCCTCGAGCGCAACAATTTGCTGTCCATAATTCGTGCACACGAAGCACAAGATGCCGGGTACGCGACCTCCTCACCACGTCCTATTTCATACTAACATATTCTTCATTAAAGCTATCGCATGTATCGCAAAACTAAAACCACAGGATTCCCATCTGTCATGACTATCTTTTCTGCTCCCAATTATCTCGACGTATATAACAACAAAGCCGCAGTCCTCAAATATGAAAGCAATGTCATGAATATCAGACAATTTAATTGCACGCCCCACCCTTATTGGCTGCCTAATTTTATGGATGTTTTCACTTGGAGCTTGCCATTTGTTGGAGAAAAGAGTTCGTATTGTAACTTTGATGACTGAAATTGAGCTGATATTGCCTTCACCAGTTACCGATATGTTGGTGGCAGTACTCAACACATGTACTAAAGAGGAGTTGGAAGAAGTCGACGAAGATTTGGCTATCTTGTCGCCTACTGCAGCGTCTGCAGAGTCAGCTGAACGCAGGAAAATCATTAAAAACAAAATCATGGCCGTTGGTAGGATGGCTAGGGTATTTGCCCTGCTTCGGTATGTTACTTCTTCATGTCGGTATTGCAGATTATGTTATTCATCTATACTCCAGTGAGGAGTCCGAAAAGGTCTCTGAGCTCAAAAGTGTTACCGGATCATCTAGGCTTCCTTACGGTACTCTGGCTTCTGGATCTGAAGGGATCAGAGAAGCCATCCTAGGATTCGACGATGCGTATGTCTATAATGTTTCTTTCTCATAAGATTCTTACCGTTTTTTTATCGACCAGTCGCAAGTCGGATATTGAGAATGAACGTTTGCCGCCCGAGCTTTTCGACGCCGACTCAGAAGAAGGGAAGGCGATCCTCTCCTCTTCGCAGCCTACTACTCCTTCGGAGAACGTTGTCCAACCACCTCCAGTTTCTCCTAATGGTGTGAAGGAAGGCATCGAGAAAGCCATAGCTGCCACGGCAACTCCACCGTCACGTATCAGTACTTCGGGATCATCCTCCCCAGCGCTACCTGGTAGCCCGATCGCTCCTTCTCCCGGAGGATTCAAGAGAGGACACTCGAGGCAGGCTAGCTTGGGTACCACAATGACTAGTCCCAGTACCAGGAGAAGAAGCCTTGAAAGTACAATGTCGCTCATTCAAGGTGTATTGGAAGGCAAGAGCAGAATCGAGGAAGACGAGGTGGTTGATAGTCTTGCTAACAAGCTGGCCGGATCTTCGGTCGGTGGTAGTGGACATCCAACAGACGCCAACGGTGTGGCCAGACCCACACGTCCAGTTGGTCGTTAAACATCAGTTTGTATAATCTAAATTCTTTCCGGGTTTGTCTGCCTGTCATTTTTTTCCTGTTCCCTGGACTGCTATATTGTTAGGATTGTAGTGCCCGAAATTTATACCCCGTTCACTTATAATCGCAGTCTATTGCAGGACATATGCCTGGACGCTTCTTGGTGCTCCTGCCTCTCTTGAAGCGGACAATGCTTTCACGAATAGGCGGGCAAGAAATTGGTTGCAGCAAGAAGCATATACTATGTCCAGTTCAACTTGGATCTGTATTATGTATTGATTGTAGTTCACAAGTTTTCAAGGCTTTTATTTTCTGTAATCATGTCATGTGTACAACATTTGAATAGCAGCGGTCCTCTCACAATTTTGCGTCGTTTCTGACATGGAACATGGTGGGTTTCATACATACATGATGGTTCTCTAAATGGTATATCGGGCCCGCTTACATGAATTGACATCATTTCTTGTGGCAATCTCCGTCCCCTGAACATCGATTGGTGCTTCTGCTTTCAGCTTCTACCGCAGAAAAGGTCCCAATCCACCGCCAGTGATTCCATCGAGTCCACGAGAAATGACTGCAGTGTCGGATTCGGTTGTATTTCGCAGCTTGTTCTCCACTCCTCAATCTGCGGAGATCTGGTCTGATCAACAGCGGACTCGATATTATCTTCAATTCGAAGCGGCGCTTGCCACAATTCAAGCACAGCTTGGAATTATACCGAAGGAGGCTGGAGAGGCCATTATATTGAAATGCAAAATTGAATTGATTGACATTGAAGAGTTGGGCGAGGAAACGAGGAAAATAGGGTATCCTGTGCTGCCTCTTGTCAAGCAAATCGTACGCTTGGTGAACAAAGAAAAGGAAGGTTTAGGAGAATGGACTCACTGGGGCGCAACGACGCAGGTGAATTTATATTCCACTTTCCTTCTTTCCAGGGACCAGTTTGACTTTTTTCATTTTCCTTTTCATGACTCCATCTCTGTGATGATTTTATAATCGAGCCAATTATTTCAGGATGTGACGGATACCACGACCATTCTCCAACTTCGCGATACCTGTAAACTGGTATCCGAAGCCCTGGATAATATCATAAATACTGCACAAGACCTTGCTTTACGCTACAAGTCCACGCCAATGGCCGCACGATCGAATTTGCAGCAAGCGGTACCCATGACATTCGGCTTCAAGATGGCACGTCTGTTGGCTACTTTCAAGAGGCACCGCCAACGACTTTCAGAAATTCTCCCTCGGCTCCTTGTCTTGCAGTTTGGGGGCGCCGCTGGTACACTTGCCACCCTTTCTGAGACAGGCCTGGCATTCCAGGTCCAAGAAGGCCTTGGGAAAGAACTGGATTTAGCGGTCCCTGAAATCGCATGGCATACGGAACGGGATCGCATCGCCGAAATTGGTGCTTTTTTTGCACTCGTAACCGGAACCTGTTCAAAGTTTGCGATGGATGTCAAGCTCCTTATGCAAACTGAGGTCAACGAAGTTTCCGAACCATATGCACCCCACCGCGGGTCTAGCAGTACCATGCCTCAGAAACGCAACCCTATATCCAGCGCTTATATCACAGCCATAGCCAGTACAGTCAAGCAATTAAGCGCCGCCTTATTCGATGCAATGGTCGAAGACCATGAACGGAGTACGGGCCCTTGGGAGATAGAATGGATCGTTTTACCACAGATATCTACTTTAACTCACTCAGCACTACAACATACATTCGAGCTTTTGGCGGGTCTTGAAGTACATCCTGGAGAGATGAAGCGGAACCTTGCTTTGACCAATGGCGCTATTGTCAGCGAAGCTGTCATGATAGCACTGGGAAAAAGGATAGGCAGGCAGGTCGCCCATGATCTAGTCTACGATATCTGTCGAGAAGTTGCCAAAAATCCGAGCCTTTCTCTTCTCGAATGCCTGTTGCGTAACAGTACCGTGACGGAGTCTGGAATAGGCAGGGCGGAACTAGAAAGACTTTGTGATCCTGCTAATTATGTGGGGTTAAGCGAGGAAATGACCCTGCGGATTGTGCGGAACAGGTAGAAATATGGAATAGCAGACCCAATATAAATGTAAGTTCTTGTAAGTATATATTTCTGCACCCTCAATCGTCAAAAATAATATGGACAGTAGGTTGTGAGAAATATCAGATGCCGAAGAAGAGAATCCCAAGGTATATGACAGCTTGACATACTTTCTGAAAGCATCTACGATATGTAAGGATTTTTTTTCTTCCACGCAATAGTAAGCGCATACAATTATCTATTATTGGACAATTGTTTGATCGTCCTACATCCGATGCTGAAAATAGCCGAGTCGGACCTACAAAGCGCGCTCAATTCTATTTATCTGATGTTTTTATCCTTGTATGCCTTGGTTTATGCTCATGTCAGGTGGAAGGAGAGGAGCGCTGAGAAACAGCATCCCCCAACTCAAACATTGTTCATATTCTGTCTACATACAAATGACAACATCAGAACAAGTCCGAAATGTGGCTAAAAATAGTATACTTCGGAAAATGCCGAACCTCCTTGGTTCGCCCATTCCTGGCCCTTGGGTCATCCAAGAACCATCGCGTATTTCGAGAATGTCTCCTTGGTGTATTCGTTCATCCCCAACTAAAAGCTGTGGGATTTTCACTTGTACAAGATGTACGCAACGCGACGAGTATACGGCATGTCATAAACGTCATCCAGCAGTGTGGTTCCTTATAATTCCACCATGCCGTACCCCCTAAAAAATTCCCGTCGGAGTAGAATTTGCGGTAGATGCTCCAAATACAACCAAGGTAGCAATACTATGGTTAGCTCTGTATACGCCTTTTAATATCTTCGTTTATTTGATTCTACTCGCGTATACTCCGAGCCAAAGGTGATGACGGGACACAGGTGTGTCCGTAGTTTCTGATACCTGTAACGACAGCTCATGATACGGGAGCCTTCTTTTGTGCGGGCCTTTAGCAAGAGAAGGGTGATAATATATACTAATCCTATGACTACGTGTCTTTTTGTCGGTGGCTGAACCTTTCCCAACTATTCTTCTGTTAATGAGGCTTAAGATGGCGTCCCGTCAATCGCACGACTCCATACATAGCACATACACCGGATTGCCTGAAACTCTGGGTAATAAATTCTGTAAAGATGATATTTTCCTAGTAGAAGTATTAGTTATGCATCCAATTAGCTGAAAAATATTAACATTTGCAGGTCAAATAAGCTCGCATATATTTGTCAAACCTAGCGAAAGTCATCTCACGCAGGAATGCGAATGACATGATCCAGGAAGTCCTTGGGGTCACGCGCTAACTTTGGTTCCAATTGAAAAATATTTGGGGTTGCACAGGTGCAAGTTCGTGCGCTGCGTACTTCCTTCCGTTACGTTTCTTCTCAAGTGCAACTTAGTCGAAGACGTATGAGGATCTACAGCTTCTGTAGTTTCCGAAAGTATCAAGGGTGTGTCTTCGCTGCAACTTATTCATTTTACTCCAATTATAAGGCTGTATGCGGTACCAAGATAAAGGGGCGGCGCGAAGAATGACCATGTATCTCGGGATACTTGAGATATTCGCTCAGTGACCTCTCAATCCGGCTGTTGCCGATTTGCAACCAGCATTAAATCGCGCCAATTGACGACATAAAGGTCCACAGATGAGACGAGATGGTTAGGTCGAATATTTGAATGGAGTGTCCCATTATGTGGGCAGACGTATGTGTTGCGTGTGGACAGATGTAGCAGGATTCAATTATATTGTTAGTCTTCGCTCTTTAATTTCTACCAAGTTCCCCACATGTAGAATCGGCGATATCTCCTTTGCGGACAAATATCTACAGGGAATGGTATACAAGTGCTCACATAAATAAGACTCATACTCCGTGAGGTGTATTGACTGAGTCACTATCTGTCAATAAGCACAGCATAGAACCAATACGGCCGAAAAGCGGAAAGATAGTCGATCGCGAGTAGCCCAGGTTGTGCGCAGGGCGAAGTCGAGTCAGATGCCCTACGCCAAGGTCTAGAAAAGCCACAAAGTCAAATGGTCGCATTGCAGTATTAAGTAGGATGTTATACATAGAAGTACATATTAAATACAGCGTTTTGTGAGGGTTAACCTTTTGTGGTGCGCCTCTTTTCCATGTCAAATTACCACCCCAACAAGTTGCATAAATAAACGTTGTGTGGCCATGCATTCACCTCCCATGATTTACAGAGCAGTATTATAGGTTTACGCCCCATATTTTCTTCTCAAGGCTGTCCAGGCTGGTCCTGCACCCGCGTTGCGAGACACGAAAACGTTCATGTCTTGTTCTGTTATTCGATTGAAGTCAACGCGATTCCAGTACCGAACGAAGACGTATAAGATGTCTTGGGCATCACGTTCAGAGCCACGTCTTCAGAAGGAGAATTAGTTCATGACCAAGTCAATTGCAAGAAACATACATCACCCATGTCTTCAGTTTCGCTCGGATGAACTCCGAGATTGATAGGAAAGGGACATTCTGTACGCGCATAGTATTCGACGTGTCGAGACGGCGTGGACCTGTTTCTCCAGCAGGTAATATTTCAATCTGAGAGTACGCAATCAGACAAGCTATCCGAGAAGCGTTATGAATGATGATTGTTCTTACATCAATTGCCGGTATGAGACGACGGAACGTGACGTATAACCTGTACAACAACGTGAGCTAATAAGCGAGAAGCAAGTGCGGGGTAGTTGGATACCGGTTTGTCCAAGGAGAATGGGTGATAGTGAATTCCTCGTTCCCTGAGACAGCATCGCGAACTCTACGGAATGGATGTGCTTGGTTGTGACCTCCCTCGACGATACAGAAAATCTCCTGGATCATAGCAAGAGTCATTGAATATGGCGCAATAACATGACAACAAAAATACATACATCGCTAAGGGGACTGTTGGAGAGCACAGCAGTCATTACACTTCCATAGAAAGCGTGGGGTACGGTCGCATTTTGGAGAAGCAACGAAAGAGCAGCAGCAGCTTCTACTAGTCTTCGAGTTTCATGCATGATGATGATGAAGTAGGTGGAAGAAGAGGGTACCGGAGGAGTGTCAATCGTAGGACATAATGTACCCAAGTACCGAAGTTGAAGTAGCACTCGAAGGATGATGGCAAGCTATGTAATAGGACCACATTGAAGAGGGTTCCAGCCCGCAAAAGAAATGATATCAGCAGATACTCGATCTTCCTTTGCCGAGGACGGGCATGCCCGATCAGGTGCACCAAACAGCACGTTGCCGCAACGTTTTCACAAACCAGAAACTCGAACTGTCTGCTTGAGGGACATCGGAAGCCAGAAAGCCAATCTCGGGCTAGACAGAAAAAGAACGCCTGAGACCAGTTGATAAAGGATCAAAAGACTCCGATTGAGCTCGGACTGACCGCCCAAGTAAATCGGGGTTTTAGAAATCAGCGCAGGAGAACTATGAGGAAAAGAAAGATCAGCATTCTGGTTCTGGAAAGCGACAGAAAACCTTAATCGGGGCAGGGACCTGTATTTGAGCGGTCAATGATCCAAAATAGTACAGTGCGGGGTTTAATGATTAAATTTAACGCGTGCTGTCACACTTATCACGTTAGTCACAGATGCGTTATTTTCCATTTGTCGCCGCCTCTCCCTTCGACTGTCGCCTTCGAATCTGGGTTCTAAGCCAGGTTGGGACTTTTCTTTCGTTCCGCGCATGCATAGGGCCTGCTGCTCAAGCTATGTAAAGGGTCTTAGTCTCTTCAGCAATGTCCCGTCTGTCCCATGTCAAACTGGTTTACCAAAGCTTTTCCAGCTCAGAAATTTCTCCGTGGACCGTCGCCTGAAGAATACGGGGCTCCTGAGACCTCCCTCTGCGCATACATCGTGTATCTTTCCGGGACCGATATCATTTGAACATACCCGTCCAATTTCATGGTCATTTAAGTCTCAAACTCGAGCCGCAGATTTCAATGAATCCCCCGACAACGAGCAAGATGTAGCTAGAGCTGCTATATTGGATAAAGTCATGAAAGGGCGTCAGCCGACCGACCTTATGCTGCGATGTAAGCAGAAATCTCTGTTCGAGTGTTCTATTCTGTCCTAATTTCCCGATTCAGGTACCGTTCTCGATGCTGAAGGTAAACTCATCTCAATAAATCGCCGGAGCTTACGGAAAATAACGCGCTCATAGGCAACGTGAAGACAATATCCGGGCAGTTTAAAAAGTCGGATCTCAGTGTAGAACATCGTTTGAATGTAAGTACGGACTGCATCGGTCACTCATAAACGATTCGTTTAACAAAGTTCGGCTTCGTCAGGCCCGAGACCTCCGCAAAATTGATTCTAGGATTCCAAACCTCGTACCAACTATTTTGGTTCGCAAGGAAGCCATTTTGGTATGCATCTGTGAATCTAGTGCTATGCCTAATCATTACTCATCTTGCTTTAGGTTAATATTCTTCATATACGCGCGCTTGTTAAGGCCGATGCAGTTATTTTGTTCGACACCTACGGTTCTGCTGACTCGAGACTCCATTCTGTGTTTTTGTATCATCTGGAGGTAATGCCAATATTCTGATATCAGTTGGACGTTTCTGATTCTTACCTCACATATCAGCATAACTTGAAAGCGAAAGCAGCGGGATCGCCTTATGAATTTCGGTACTTTTATCTCATTTTTTATTGAAATTAGAACCGTCAATATTCATACACCCAAATAGTGCTCTCGAGTCTATCCTACTCTCTGTTCTTAGTGCTTTGGAAGCAGAAATGGTATTTATACGCAACTTGGTCGGAGGTCTGTTAGCCGAGATGGAAGACAATATCGATCATGACCGTTTCAAAAGGCTCCTTCACTATTCCCGACGCCTGACGAGTTTCAAAAATAGGGCTACACTGGTAAAAAAAAAAGTTGGATTATTTCAAACGTTCTTGAAGTAACGATAGTTTTAAATAGGTTGAAGAAGCCCTGGATGAAGTTCTCTCCCAAGGTATCCACATTCCGTCATCGTACCTATTTTCACATTATATTGACTGTATGCTTTATACAGATGAGGACATGGACGCTATGTACCTTAGCGACAAGAAAGCTGGACGGGCAGTAGCCGACCACGATGAGCTCGAAGTGTTATTAGAGTCTTTCTCGAAACAAGTGGAGGAGATCGTGAATGAGGCCGAAAATATCGAGGTAGCCCAATTCTTCTGATCTCTAAGATTTGTATCAATCCTCTTCCTTTTCAGAGCAATGTTCAATCCACTCAGGAGATTGTCGAATTGATATTGGATTCCAATAGGAATGCTCTTTTGGCACTGGATTTACAGGTATGTGTTGTGTATATTTTTATTATCCTTCTGACATCACCTCAGGTATCTATTGCTACTCTCGGGATCGGCTCCGGCGCCTTAGTAGCTGGCCTATTTGGAATGAATGTGAGTATCCACATTAACTATATCGATGCGGGTTCTCACGCGATGTCATTTCTTTTGTAAACTAGTTAATGAGCCACCTGGAACAACATCCGTATGGTTTCTATGTAATAGCGGCATTCTCTACCAGTCTCGCTTTCGTCGTGGCATGGTCGGGCTTCCGAAAGTAAGTGTGAACGTCTTCTCATGCCGATCTTCTTATTGACCCCAAATAGACTATCTAAAATACGGAAAGTCGGTCTTTCCTCTACGACTCAAAAGCGAAAACCTACCGGCAGACACTGGCTTCCCCTACCCCTTCGTAATAGAATACCAGGAGGCTGGTCATGAACTCATCGTGATGTGCGTGACCATGAACAAATTTACACCCTAATATTAGTAGCATATCAAGTTATCCCCTCTACTCCTTCAATACAATATTTTAAGTTAATGTTAAAGAATCTTTATATCATTCCAGGTTTCTGCCCTGTTCAAAGAAGAAGCAAGACGATCTCTGACTTATGGGATCATCGGGCTATATCATCTCTATGCGTATCTGACAGACAAGACTTCTCATCGGGATTGCAATTCGTTATCCTTATAGCTCCGACTATCGGTCAGTATATATAAAAATCTATCCGATATACTTCTACAAAATGAAATGCGGGGAAATGGACGCTCAAGAGTTCTCAAAGTACCATGCGATTACCTAGCTTGTGCTTGCTTGCTGACACGGTTGCCCTACATGATGATGACACCTCGGTTAACTCTTACCAAGGAGTTTGTGCGCGGTTTGCTACACCGCAGCAGGAGAGTGCCGATCCAGGTCAGAGTCTAGCGCTTTAAGTTGCGTTGGCGAAGAGCCAGTTTTTACAGAGATTATTTTGACAGGAAACGTCATGCCGTCACACTGTCGAAATTGGGCAAGTAATACACCCACTCAATCCTGGTACCGCACGAAAAAGCAACACTTCACCGGGAATTTGAGAGACCTAAAAAAGCATAATCTCTCTTCTGAGTCGCAGGTTCGTAACTCGGCATACCCCCGTGGGGTTCGCCCAGTGGAAGCTGACCTTCATGAATATTTTTGGAACTCCAGTCGCCGAATGTTGAAGCCTCTGAACGACTTTTGTCACTTTAACATGTCATCTTATAACCTTGAGAAGTTCATATGACTATCATCAAATTTATAATGACAAAATTCTCAAGATTTTTGACACTGCCTTTTGAGTTATGGACCTGGTGACTGAGTGTTCTTGCTGCATGGGCTGGTCAGTTGACTGATATTCTGTATATGCCTCAAGGCAATGAAGCCAACAAGGATGACAGACTGCGCATAGGAAAATTTGCAAAAGCAATAATGCACAAGTAATGCACAAGTAGGCGTCCAACATAACCGAGAAATAGGAATAATGCGTTATACCCACAGAAGACTAAACTGCATGGCGGCCGCGTTAACACGATTATGCACTCCCATACTGCAAAAATTCACAGGATAAAACCATCCAAGTGCCAGTAATAAGGATTCTCATTTAGTTCGTCTCACTGTGTCCATTTCTGTTTATCAGATGCATTCACGGCGGCGGAAATATTTCAACAGTGCCGCAGATTTTCGTAGATCATCGTAAAGCGGTCGAGAGATTTATCAAATGCTACAAGATCTTCAATAACGTCCGGTGGAAAATAAATCACGCAATCGCATAATACTCTTCTTTTTTTTGCCGTCGGTGCGTCATTTTATCAGAAATATTTAATCAGGCGTATTTAGCCAGCAACAGATAATATCCAGCCATCGGGTGCTGCTAGTTGTTCCGGCAAGGTTTGAGTCTTCAGTTCAAGTTCACTAAAATGATCGCCATATTCTATGCGAACCAACGCCGACCGGGATACATGCTTTGCACCTGCTGCCCAAAGCATTTTTCCAGGGACGGATGCTCTTTGAACCAAGTTTCATGTAGAATGGGAAGTATGTGTTAATCTTTGGTTAGTCTTCCAAGAATGAGTCGCTGACAAGTCGCCAACTTTCTCACAAAGACGTGAACGAAGTAACCCTAGAAGTTGTGTCACGAGCCTTTTGCCCTG
>Ga0247779_1000237_pt1 | contig 40567 bp, 45 predicted proteins | sample UWRJL221509R5_FD_179925 | JGI IMG/M metagenome (GOLD analysis project Ga0247779, IMG submission 179925) | Plant litter microbial communities from Arlington Agricultural Research Station in Wisconsin, United States - UWRJ-L221-509R-5 | ecosystem: Environmental > Terrestrial > Plant litter >...
ATCTTGTCATCCCATTAACTTCGTGCCATACTCATCCTCCTCTTTAAACTCGATTCTTTCTTAGATGTCGACGGTTTTGCTTGTCCTTCTCCCTCCCTCTGTTATTCAGTTACTCTACGTCTGTCAAGTTGCTCTATCCCATTCTCACCTCATCCCACGCTCGTACCGCATACAGGACATTTTTTGACCTTGATAACCCCTTGATTTTTATACCTTATTCTTTTCCCGCATTTCGTTTCGGTTTTATCTCGCCTGTTTGATGATGACTTTCCGTTCCGCTTATCCCCCTTTTTTTGGTATCATTCATACGACGCATTCCTAGCTACCTCTACCTACCTACCTTACTTATACGCTATACATTACCACTTATACGGGTTCTTATTCCTCGCCACCCACTTGGACCTTGCCAAAGCATTCCCTTTCGATATCTGTTGCAGCCTTCATTTGTTCCCATGCACTCGATGCCGTCCCACCCCGTATCCGGAATGATCTCACCCTTTATACCCTTCCCAGCAAACTTGCAGCTCCACCGCTCTATATCTTGGTATGGGCCTTAATATAGTCACCACCTACATCATATGTTTTGTGATTACCCACATCCCAATTGCTCAATGCCTCCGTCCTCAGTTCATTATCCTTGTCGATCCATATATCCGTTCCTCCAAGTCTTCGGCCGCCGCAAAGCCGAACCGCGTAACTCCAGCATGGTTCCTCCTAACCAGTCGACAGCAGTATAAATGCAAGGAGTCAAGATTCACCTCGTTCCAATCTGCATGCATGCAAGTTTTCTTACTAGTTGACCAGCCAACGTTGACTCGTTACGGCCCGAGTAAACGATCATCTTGCTGCTTGGATGCATTCTCATCACATCGGAATCAAATCATGCACGATGCTATATTTTTGACCGGGAATCGTCTCTTCGACAAGGAACAGGACACAGGGCAGGACACAGGAACGGAATCGTGGAATTTCTATCAAGTATCAATATCAGAAATCAATTGTTCTTGATCAGCAATCACCACTAAAGTTATGCCCACGAAGACTTGCATTCGATTATTGGACGGTTTGAACTTTAACAAAGCACGATTTCTTTGGTTACTGGAGGCGGCGGACAAGTATGTTTACAGCGGCTTAAAGATGTCTGTCTTCCTTCCCTTCCTGGTCTTCTTCGATTCCGAGGACGGACTATCCGTCAAACAGTGTTCAATAATACCCGGCGATTATCAGGCTTACCTGGAACTCTTGAAGGACGAGCATAAGCCTAAGCTTCCGCTCACCGACAACCACACGACTCATCCAGTAACCAATGGAACCAATTCTCTTATGAACAGAACATGTATTGCTTTCTGTGGTCACTGGTTCTATTCGTTGATCAATTTGCAATGGACTATGTTGGGTTGAGGCGGGACTCTTGCAAATGTGAGCACAAGGATGAGTCAAAGAGAGTATCTGTGCTATATTCCGATGAAGACGGTTCCGCATAAATAAAAAAAGCATCACGGACACTCCGAGGAAAACTCCTCGAAAAGTGCATCCGACTGGAGAAACTTGCTCTTGGTGTACGCCGCGCCGTTATTCTTTATCCTATCATTGGCTTGTTAGAGTTCAACTCAAGGCCAACATAATCATTCCGGTCGGCTTTTGCATGCCCGTGCCTCCCCTCCCCTTTCGCGGAATTACAAATTACAGTAGGAATATCGTTTCAGGATCCTGTGCTAGGATGAATAGTGCTTTTCCTCGAGTCCCTAAAAGTCACCCCATCGACCCATCTCAATCTTCTTTCTCTACTTTACATACAGCCTAGGCCGGACAGGTGATCGTCTGACCTTTTCCAAGTCAGTTCTTTTTCACTCTGCCGTCCTCGACACTCTAATTAATATACCTTCCTATTCCCAGGCACCACCTTTTATTGTTGTACTCTCTCCCAAGTTTTATCTTTAGCGTCTTTTCCCATTCTACGTTATCCAGAAACGGCCATTTCCTTCCAGCTTGTCTCCTAATTTGTGGAGTTAGTTCAGTCAACCAGTCATGTGCAACTTGTCGTTTTTTCGAAGGCTTGATCTCTCTTCGTCAATTACGTAGACGGGACGGAAGAAAGATCCGTGGCAGACAGGTAGGCTTAGCGGTTAACATCTCTGGCCTAAAACCGCTGTTCAACATAAATTGTTACGTCTTCCCCGGATTACGTCAGCCTTACGAGGACACCAATGGCATGGTTATTTTTCGATAATCCAGTTGGTTTACGTTTCTTGGACGCTTGTACTCATACATCAATGCATCACTGCGAATATTGTGACTACTGGAAGTGCCGGCACAGCGATCTGCAGGAACCCTTGCTGTACTCGACCTATATCCAGTTACCCACATGTATTTCATTTCGCAGGGTGACGGGGAAACCGAGAAGATGCTTGTTTCTAGAAGAGAAGAAAGGAAGAGAAGAAGCTAGACAGCACCGGAAGAGGGTTTTGGCAGAACCAACCAAAAAGAACTACATGTCTAAGGAATCAAACATCAACGCCTCTATGACGCTAGTTTCTTAATGCGCTAGGCTGAATTTGGCGTGCGCTTTGTTTGATTAAATGGGTCGGCAAGTACGAGGAACAGGTTCGTACTTGCTCAAGCGTCACTACAGGAGAATGGACTGTATGGGTAGGATCAGCGGGAGTTGCGAAGGTTGTAACGGACAAGGAGAGGCATGATTCACGGGGGATCTGCTCGTGCTGGTCATCCGCAGTTCACAAGGTCCTCTCTTCTCTTCTCTTCTCACTTCTTTTTTTTTCTCGTCACCATCAACAGTCTCTTTTTTTCATCGTCTTTTTCTCTCTCTTCGTTCTCCATCTCATCTGTATACCTAGTTTTCCAACTCGAGGCTCTGTTGGTGAAAAACCCACTCGACACACACTCCTTACTTTCCTCTCTTTTTTGCAGACATTATTCCTATCTCTTTGGTTTCCCTCTTATTTCGAAATAAAGCTACCTATTTCATCTGCTTTTTCTTCTTTGACCTATGTTTATCTTCTTCACTTTCTTCTTCAACCTTTTTTCAACATCACGCAACCGTATCGCTTGTTTTCCACATTCACATCATCTTGTATCCTCTACATAGCTTATCCACCTCTTCATCTCCTATCATCCTCTTCTACCATCTCCCACTTCCATCAACAATCATCCAATACGACGCGATACAACAGGATCAACTCTCCTATTTCATTAACTGAAAAAGGGGTACCTTTTCTTTCTTGTTCTGTAGCGATGGATTTCAAACGCTGTAAGTAGGTCAAATAGGTACTTTATCTTTAGTATGCGCTTGGTCGTAAAATAAAAACAGTGTATTCTTGTGTGTTGCCCTGCAATAAATGTGAGGCAAAGGGTACCTTAACAATATAAATATACCTTGATATCGTGTATTTCTCGTGAGAAGGTTTTAGGAATTAACAACATATTGGAATATGACACACGGAAATCAGCTCGGCTTGTCAGCGTTCGCGAGACACTGTTATCTACTTTGTGGAATACGGGTAGTTCGTCATTTCTTCAGCTCAGGCAACCAACAAACTGTTAGGATCTGGGAATTAAATACAGCAAGGGGAGTAATATTGGAACGCCCACGGGGAGGACGCGGGTACCCGCTCGAAGCTAAATATTACCAAGGCACAGAGGTACAGAGTGAGATACGCAAACGTACGGCGTCATTGAAGTACAACTTTATCTCGTACAGTGTCTTGAAAATGTATTCTTGGGCAAGGGACATGAACAACCCCGAGACTGTCAGCTGTGGTAAAGACGATCCAAGGATTGTGTAATTTACACGGCATCGTTCTCGGTCTGCACGGGATGTCGTAGATATGTCTTGATAACCAAGTATTTCAAGATGATGTTTCCATAGTTTTCAGTTTACCGGGTGTCGTCGACGACGCCCACCACAAAGTACATGGCCGCGGCAAGATTAGATGACAGGGAAACTGGCGTACTGGAGTAAATGATAATAACGTTTCTGACTCCTCCGATTCACATCCGGCGGTAATATCAGTATGTTCGCCAATTCAGGAAATGTTTGAGGACCCGGGGGACTTTGACCTATGACATAAGACCATGAGAGGAGTGGGAGTAGAGAGAAGAATGCGTACACAAAGGTATACAGTTGACGTTTTTTCATCAGCAATCAGTCAGTTCCTTCAGTAACAAGCTGATAATGGTATTGTATGTTGGATACTTATTTGATGCAGGGATATTAGTCGGGCATTCTGCTGTACGGCTGCTGGCTGGGCATTTCCATGGAGGATCGATGTACGTTGCTTGATTACTGGTTCCGAGTGTCTTCTTCGTTCGCTTAAACATATTCGTAGCGCCCTTTAATCTTCCTGTGCCCGGGCTAATTTGTACCTAATTAATCAGTAAAAGACTGTTGAGTATACGATTAAGCAAACATACCAGTCTGGATCACCAGCGTATGATGCATCGCGGAGCAACCCCGTTTCCAATTATTCCATTAAATCATAGGCCGACTTGTATTCACCAGAATTAATCCCTGGTATTCGACCCAGACTGTTATATTCTTGAAAGAGACGATCATTCGAAAAAGTCAATGAGTCGGGTTCAAGTTAAGCAGGCTTACCATCATGTGCAACGACTTCTTCGTACAACGCGTAATTTTTTGCCCATGTACCGCAGTAGAAAAGTCCCACAAGCTTCAAGATTTTCGCTAACAGGGTTACTAGCGATGTTTGGTACAACAAGGGCTTTGGTACTCCAACAGTGAGCACGCCTGACTGCTCAACACATGGCATACAACGGGAGCGAACGAAACACGTCAACCGATTTCTTCTCACGGTCCATTTCTTGAACATGATGACAGCTCATCAAGAAAAATCGACTTTGCACTGCAGGCAAAATGAATGTGGCCCTCTACGAAGTGCCTATATGAGAAGAAGAAAAATAAGCACCAACTTTGCTTATAAGTTTATGGGCTCACTAAGGTAAGTTTGGTGACGTGAAATTGTCCCATGTCATGTGAATTCCGGATTAAAGATAAAAGTCAATGCGGATAGGATAACTAGCACACCAATGCAAGGATTGTCAGAGCTAGGGGAATATATTAAATACACGCGGGTATGATACACTGTGGTAACACTGATAATACATTGCTAGAATAAAGTTGGGATGTGTTCTTGATGTTTGTTGATAATAGTTTAATCAGAATCCAATTGGTCTTCGCAGTCCTCATACTAAAGAAAACATATTAGAATGACGGCAAAGAATGGAGGAATAGAATGAAACTAACCTCCGCCTTCCATTGCCTCATCACCTCCCGGGTATCTTCCATTAAGGTATCGCCCATGTCATTTTCTTGAGTCCCATACCCCGTCTGTTCACAGAGCAGGCAACAACCTTTCGCCAACGCATGCTCTAGGGCGCTAATCCGACTAGCGAGTGTGGGATTATTCCATCCACATTCGACTTTATACCGCTTGACGGTGTCATGAAGAACGCTGTCAATGCCCCCCAAACACTCCTCTGCCTCCTTGACAGCTTTTTCAGAGCGAGAGTCTGTCGAGGGATCCCTGGCTTCTTCGACGAGAGTCATAGTGACGGGGTAGCACCATGGATGCGATGAACGTGATGGAGAGTCATGGTGGGCATTCACTTCGTCGATGAACTCGTCAACCAGGTTGTAGAGGAGGGTAAATGATACTCTTCCTAAGCCCGGGAGGCGTTTCCGAGTACCAAGATACTTGGCTTTTAAACCAATCTGTAAGGCACGATTAGCGTTCAAAGAAGGTCGTTGTAGGGGGTGTAACTCACATCCAAGGCCGAAGATACATAATCTAGCTCTTTGAGCCACTCCAAATATAACTCCGTCTCCAACATTTTGCCCTCTTTTGACTTGGCAAATCGCTTCATAACCGCCGACTTCGCAGAGTACACTAGGCTTTTCACCAAGATTCTCAGGGCGCGCTCATCTGGTAGCAACGTCAGTCAGGGAAACTAACGAGCCATCACAAAGAGAAAGCACCTCTGGGTATCGTTTTTAAGGCAAGAATGGTTGCAGTGTCTGTTGGTTCTGCAATAATATCCCGTAGGATTTGCTCTAGGTCCACTTGCTTCTCTTGCTTTGCAGGGGTATCTTTACGTTCTAAAAGTATGTTTATCAGTGATTGAAAGTGCCACACAAAACATTGACGTACGGCGCTTTCGGGGCGACCGTGATGAAATCGAGCTGCAAGTGGGGCTCTCGTCGTCGTCGACATTGCGATAGCGTTTCCTAACAGGCGTCACAGGCAGTTCCGTGTCACTTGAGTGAGGTAGCTTCCTCGGTGATGCTGTGGAATGGCGAGTGGAAGGCATTGGTGATACTAATAGTAAATAATAAAGGAAGGCGGGGCTGTGGGACAATGAGTGTGACCTTTAGAGTGACCTATCGTGTGTAATTGATCAGTTTAGGGCGGGCTTAAGCGCGTTGTTTAATTAAGTCACGTGTATTTATTGACGCGTTGCTTGTTTGTCGGAGTTTCAAAATTAACATTGTTCTCGAGCTTAAAGAAACCCTCCTCGCCAATCCCTCGCTTCATAATGCCGTAAAATATCTAGCAGACGAGTCAGCCTCATCTAGAAGATGATTAGCCTAAAATTGGCGTGTGCCTGGATTCAGGGCAACAACGTGGTCCGCATACATACTAAGTTGAATTTGGAGAGTTAGACTCTTCGCGTGAATAGGGCAAAATAAAAGAGAACAAGGTATGACAATTACAAATACTGCCTTGTGTAATCGAAGCCTACTTATTAACACGCGTTATATAGGAGCTCGACTACCGAACAGAGGCAATTTAAAGTCTAGGCTTAATCTTTCTAATCTCCCTCGCTCTGTCGCGTAAAACTCGACGCAGCAACTTCCCACTAGGGGAGGTAGGAATCGCTGAAATAATCTCGACTCCACCAGCCAAATGCTTGTAGTTGACCTTATTGGCCGCGACGTGCTATTCACACTATTAGCATGTCGATTTAAGAACTGTCTATACAACAAAAAGTTACTTACCTTCTTTATGGATGTTTTAATCTCTTCAATTTTTGCTCTGTCGTTGCCAACTCTTGCGGTAGCTGCTTCCGATAAGACAACAAAGGCGAGAGGCACTTCTCCACCTTTCGAATTCGCAACCAAATTATCACACACTAAAGCCACGACTTTGAAAATGGCACTCACTGTAGTCATCCGGAACACCGACCACACACGCGTTAGAAACATCTTCATGGTCTAGCAGGCATCCCTCGAGCTCTGCTGGTGCGACTTGAAATCCTCTAACCTTAAGAGAGATATTTTAGACAAATGCAATGACAAAAGGATGAGTATATCATACTTTCATAATCTCCTGCAAGATAAAACAGAGGTTGACACATTAATTGGTTTGAGGTATAACTTAAGACACGAACTTTTAATCGGTCGAGAACTACAACTTCCCCATCTTTGGATATCTTAACTTCGTCTCCGCTTTTTACCCAGCTGGTCGTTAGAGACCTCAGTTTGATCCATACACCGCGAATGTAAATGATTATCATACCCATCCAGGAATGTCTCTTTCGTGCTGATAAACATGTAAGTCAGGACATCGACTCAGAGCAAGGATTGAAAACAAAAAGACATACGCTTGCGCATTATTTGAATAGCCCAACGCGACAGAAGGTGTTTTTATGACCAACTCCCCAGGTTCATCGAAACCTGCCAGGGAGCCATCTTGCTTGACAACACGCGCGACGTTCCCTGGAAGAAGCAGCCCGCTACCTAGAATGTCCGGTGAGTGAGGATGGTATATTTAGCAAGACAGTGCACGTTTGCTGACTTACCACCGGAAACGCCTCGTTTTGATTTGATAGACCACATAGTCGTCCCCGTACATGTTTCCGTCATTCCTAGTAGAGATATGAGAGTCTGCACGAGGGCAGCATAGAAATAATGCTCACCGTATGCTTGGCCTATATGAGCGTTGGGGAACATGTCGAAAAGCTGTTGGTTTAGCTCGTGAGAAAGAGGTGCAGCACCAGACATAATCAGACGGATGTGTGAGCGAAGGTCATACTCCTTCACTGAAGGATGCTACAGAAGATTTCTGATCAGACGTTTGTACGATGCACATAACCGACTGACTGACCTTGCAAATGAGAACAACCTGCGGAGGTACGAGCCTAGATATCATCAAGATACAGTCTCAGGCCTTGATTCTTTAACACTCACAGGAGATGGTTTATTCGGTGACGAACGATGCTTTTTAGCATCTCTACAAAGTTGAACTTTGGGACCACTACCAAAGATATCTGAAGGGAGATAAGAATCATCCTGGGAAAAAGAGCCGGTAGTACATACTCCAGCGAATAAGATAAAGTGAAGCTATTGAGCCATCAGAACTCGTATGAAGCGGTACAAGAACCGGCTTACATTTATAACCAATCCATAGATATCTGGTCGGTATAGATCGTAAATATTTAATTTCCAAAGCGTCTTTCAGAATTGAAAACCTACGATAGAGTGGCAGAACTAAAGCAAGAATTAATAGATGTAACTGAGAGGCAAAGTCTTGGAGAACATACCTCCAATAGCGACGTCACCTGGTCGAAAGCGTTGATCCTCCCAAGCACAGTAATTCTGATTGACTTTGTTGTGAGCAGCGATTTGTATAACATTGGCAATCAACGCAAAATGTGGAATTGCGACAGCCTGAAGGTGTACGTCAGAAGGCCACACAATGAAAGTATAAAATACTACCAGACCTTTGGTCGACCTGTTGTACCAGATGAGAAGCTGTAAAATGCCAATTTCGTCTTGGCTTCTCCAGGATTCAGACGTCTTTCCACGTATCTGGTCTTGTTCCTCAAACCAAATTCAAGTAAGCTTCCAACCGTTTCGTGTCTGCTAGACATGTCTTCCGTTATGTTCTTCGTATTGAAAAGGACAACACGTTCCGGAGATAACCCCGCTTTCTGCGCAGCCTCGAGAGCTATTGGCAAAGAATCGGGGTGTACGATCAAGACAGATGCTTTCGTTTCTTGAACTTGGTATAGAAGCTCCCCACTTGTGAAGTCCGGGTTCGCTCCGCTAATCGAACCGATTTGAGGGTTTGTGCGTGTACCAAAATGTATTAACTCACGAAATCACACCACCTAGCTTATGAACTGCCCAGATAGCAACTGCATAGTCTATGTGTACTAGTATAAGCCTCAATTAGCTCTGAAAAACACATTCTGACTTACCGACATGGTTTCGGCTGAAGAGCAGAACTGTGTTTATTCGACTCAGTTGACCGGCGTTCTCCTTGAAAAATCATTTTCACGCACCGACGTCGTCCTCTCCTAAGTCTAATTCAACGAAAGAATTTTTATTAGAGGCATGATGAGCGCACCTATCTCATACTTAATGTGCAAAGCATTTGCTAATCCATGTGCACGATCACGCAACTGTAAAGAATAGTTCAGAAACCTGTTGGTATACTTGCGTATAAGTACCTTGACACACCTCTGATTTGAATAATTTCCTTCCTGTCTCATCATCTATTAACCAAGGTACCTTGGATCCTCTCTTTGGCCTCAATTCATGCTCAGAGTCAAAGATGAATTGTGGAACCGTAACATCATCCGGGATGTGGGGAAGCGGTTCAGATAGCGACTGAAACTCCATGGTTGTCTCCGGCGTCGATAAATACGTGGTGGTTTATAACAGAGGTCCGCTTAAGCGAAAACATGCTGCCCACGGATCCATACATAACACAAAAGTAGACGTCTCATGAGAGAAAGTAGCATCAGAATGATCACGCGCACTGGGAATGTGGGGTAAGTCATTGGTTATGCGGGGAAAAGGAGAACTGAGTTGCCGGTTGATGGTAGTGGTATATTCTCCTTTTAGAATTCAGAGCTCCTATCTTCAAGAGATGTTTAATGGAGGAAATTTCCTTGCAAGTTGTCGCCCATTAAACAAAATTTCAAAACATTCCTATTTCCACGGAGGTAGTCTACAATAAATTAGCATGTCTTTTATTGCATTCTTACTGACTATTACATGGACGTGCTGTTTTTGAGATAAATCCAATCTCCTAAAGCTTGACCAGTAAGGTATCGAGAGCTTGTTGCCGTAGTAATCTCCTTAGTATCTTGCCGCTGGCATTTTTCTGTACAGGACGTATAAGACACCTAAGATAATAATTCAAGGTCGATATACATACCGGAATCTCGTTTACAAATCGAACACCTCCTTTTAGATGCTTGTAGTTAGATTTACGTTCTTGTACATGCTAATTAAATTAAGTATTGTCAGTTTCACGCCTTTGTTGAATCCCTATTAATCTAGACTTTACCTTAATAATGCTATCAGTGAAATAACTGGCTGATGCGAGGTTCCTGCTTAAGCTCTCGGTCGCAGCGACGGTCAAGACGACATACGCCAACGGTATTTCACCACTGTAATCGTCTGGAATGCCGATGACACACGCTTCGGCTATATCGGGATGTGACAAAAGACAATCTTCTATTTCTGACGGGGATACTTGATTCGCTTTGACTTTTATGAATTCCTGGCGACCGGTATATCAACCAACAAAGCTCGGTGAGATACGGGGACTAAACCTACCTTGAGGCGATCATACACAAAGACCTCTTGATCTGATGAGAGAGAAACTTCGTCTCCTGTGTAGACCCATCTTGTTTATATTGAGTTTATTTGGTCATATAATGCTTTCTGCGAATAGCGTACCCATCTATAAACGTCTCCTTTGTCCTGATGTGAAAAATCAGTGTCGTCCTCATTGAGGTTATAAATGTCAAACTTAGCCCTTACGCTTTGGGATTGTGGAAATACCCTAGTGTCGAATTTGGCCCTCTCACTACAAGCTCGCCCCTCTCGCCGTATCTAGCAGTTGTTCCATCAGATTTGATTACTTTGGCCTGTATCCCTGGGAGGAGCTTGCCAGCGCCTAAAACATGAAGGTCAGATCCACTCTGTCGAACGAATTGTAGAGGATACTTACTTCCAGGCGGGGCTCGTCTCTGAGAACCTGCTACCATAGATATTGTGGTTGTCATCTCGGTAAGGCCTGTTACAAAGTTGAATCATAAGCTGATTTTAATCAAGCAGCAACTCACCATAAGCCTGGCCAATCTGAGCCATTGGACATATCTTCCCAATGGTTTCCTGTATCTGACGGGAAACGGGTGCTGCTCCTGCTCAAATTGAGACAAAGATCCAACAAATAAAAGGGGCAATCACCTATAAGTATGTATTTGATGTTTCTGAAGTCATAGGGTTGAGCTGCTGGGTGCTGCAACGTAAAGGAAAGCTAGAATGACAAGTGCGAGTCAAAGTGCAAGGATGCGTACCTTGCAGAACGCAATTGCTATAGGCGGCACAATTCTGAAGTTCATCTGAGCTTTCCAGAGCAAATCTATCCCGATGTACATAGCACTCACATTAAATGGTTAATTTTGTAACGAAATATGCTCTTTAATAGTGCAGGGAAATCAAATTTGGAAATTACGACGACGGTCATCTGCAATCAAATTTTAAGTTATGAATAATGACTCGAGAACGGGAGATTCACGTACCGCAGCAAACAGCGTCAAGTGTAGCTAATGAAAGGCACAGTTAACCGGGATGCCCGACACGAGAATAATCACTGCACTGCTTACACTTATTACAAGACCCGCGACATCTTCCGACCATAAAAGTCAGATAGAACGGCGAAGAGTTAATCCTTTTGGGGATTATAAACTCACGATAGAAAGGTAGAACTAAATCACAAGAAGTCATCAGAAAAAAAATGTTCCTTTTAACCGCAAGACAACTTCGCCACCTCCTAATGCAACATCCCCAGGTCTAAAAGACCGAGAATCCCGACTGCTGTAGGGTTTATGTATCTGGTTGTGGACAGCCATTTGAATAATATTGGCTATTAGGGCGCGGTGTGGAATTGCTACGGCCTGCAGGAATGTGATTTAGATCAGAACTTCAAGACGAGAGAACGCATGCTTTCTTAAGCACTCACTTTAGGCAACCCTGTTGTACCAGAAGACCAACATAATAAAGCAATTCTTTTGTTCCCTTCTCCTACACCTAACTGGCGCTCCTGGAAAGAAGGGGCCTCGTTTCGGCTACCAATATCAACAAGGCTGAAAAAATCATGAGGACCTTCTAACATCGTCGAACGAGCCTCGTCGAGCAGAATAATTCGGCTTTTGGGCATTCCAATTAACCGAGCAGCGTCCAAAGCTACACTTAGAAGGCTCGTATGAGCAATCAAGTAAGTCACTTGCGCGGTCTTCATCTGATATGCCAATTCTTCTGGCTTGGATTGAGGATTTGAAAATCTAGAGCATAAGTGAGTACGTGGTACGTTTCCCAAGAAATTGATGAAGGAAACGTACGAAGCAACACCTCCGAGCTTGTGGATTGCCCACAAGGAAATTGGGTAGTCTATAAGCGCTCGGTCATTGGTTCAACACATCACGTAAAACATTGCGCCATACTCGTGTGGTTGGGGCTAAATATCATGACTGAAGGTCTTGGATATCAGGGTAGCTCACGACCCTGTGTTGTAAAGTTCACTGACCGGTGTCTTGTTCCCCTGAATGGGAAATAGCCTGAGAACTCGGTCACTAAGTACATGTCGTGAAGACGACGCACCTATCTTGTACTGGATAAATAATCCTTTTGCTAAATATTCTGTCTGCAACCTCAGCTAGAAAATACAACATCATTAATATGATAATCAGAATACACTGAGGACGCATCCACTTACGGATTCAAAACTGAGGAAATTTCCTGTAATATCGTCCACTAAGCAGGGCGTCTGGCTATTCCTTACAGGTTGCATCTCATGTTGGTAATCCAACATAAACTGAGATACAGTAAGGTTATCTGGTATATGAGGAAGCATATCATCCAGGGTATAAGTAAAGGCCATCTCACGAAAGGCAGGGAAAAAAGAGGTCCAGTCTCTGCCAAGAACAAAAGAAGAGGTCTTTTAAGGAGAGGAGAAATCATAGTCTGTCGATGTGTTTATTTACCGACCGGGAGTCAAGGAAGTAAGGGAATAACGCCGAAAGATGTGTAATCCTTGCAAGATTTGGATTACCAGATCTAAGTTACGGTATTCATCGATAGCAATCCTTGGCGAGATGAGCAAAAACCAGGCTTGCGGTGCATCTGTCCGGTTTGGACGGTCAAGAATATAGCTCGAAGGAGAGCGTGGAAGTCTTTTAATACACCTTGTGACACACAGAGATATGATAAAGCAATGTCAGCAAATTTCAATAATGCCGGATGAGGACCGGCTTTTCAAGCTTTCTGCCAGGATGTCACTGAATCAAAACGGAAAAGTAGATTGTGTTCATCGAGCGAGGAAGAATCATCCGGTGTCTTGCGGTCACTTATGCAAGTTACCGGGCGGCTATTCTTCTAAAGTATGAATACCGGGACGCCGATTTTCAATGGCGCACGTCTCCTCGACAAGCATTGTGCGCTTTTCAAAAGGTGAGATAAAGGGGAAGTCAGAGAAGGGAAAACTCGGCTAAGAACCCTGACTGTGTGGCTTTCTGGTTCAAATTTGGTGTAAGAAACCACGCGTTGGAGATAGTTTGGAAGGTGTCACAGGATCATACAGTCAAGCTTCCCGCAAGGTCTTGAATTCAGCAAGAGAAGAATCAAATGAATTCATAATCGTGATAGCATCGGTTGGTCTAATTGGGTCCCTTCTTCGGAATTATGATATCCCTTCAAACCACTCTTCGCCCCTGCCTCTTTCTGGTCTCTGGATCCAGGAAAAGACCTGCCGAGGTTCCTTGCTTCCTTCCCTGGCATAAGTGTTGGTCGATACTTATACCACCACCTAATTGCAGCCTCCTTTTCCCTATCTCCAGTTTTCTCTAATAGCTCGTGGAAGAGAGCGTCCACGAGCTCGTCCTTCTTGCTCTGCTCATCGGCGTTGTCAATGTCATTCACAGGGTAGGCCGAGATTAATACCCGAGTTTCGTTAAGAGCGCGCAACATAAGTGGCAGTGGCAATGACGAGATGGTTGATATCAACATCAAATGCAACCGGTGCACTCGATCAGTGCTATTCTCGATGTTTGGTGTTGTTTCCTTTTCTTGTTCATTCTCCTTCTGTTTCCCCTTGGAATTCGAGATACTAGGTACGACTGGCAACAGCTCGTGGATAGTATCCACAATTAACTGGACGCAATACCATGCCAAGGTGTACATATCATCCGGAGCACCATTCGACGATGTGAATGCACTGACGCTGGCACTACGCACGAGAGCCGAGTACGCGAGCCGTAACTGGGGTGTGTTTAGTTTCCCATCCACGGAGTTCTGTATTATTTCCAGGATTAACCAAAGGTAAGATAAAAATCTCAGAAGAATTTCAGAAATAGAAATAGAAATAGTGATAATCCGTCGTAATGCGCATTGAATCCCGGATTTCAAAACATGGAGCGAGCAAAATGAGTAGGAGCACTTACGTCAATAAGGCACGAAGAATAGAAGGGGATCATGCGCTGGATAAAGGTCGCCGAAAGACTGGATTCATCTTCACTTTGAATGCTTGCCTCGGGGCCGATAACTGCCGAATATAATTTGGTGGCTAGATTCTGCTGCTTGTGCTTGCTTTTGTTTGATAGTGTCTGGTTGCGGCGAGTGATTCGATTTCCGGAAAGACACTGTTGTTGACGTTGGGCATACGAAGCGAAAATGGACAGAACGACGGAATGGGCAGATTCGTACGTCTCGCGATGAGTCGGGTCCGAAAGATGGCTGAAAAAGAACCACAACAGTGAGTTTAAGAGTAAAAGTAAGAGTGCCGGAAAAGAAGAGCGAGAAGGCACACTGGCTTTGCCACATGGTAATACAGGTGGAAAACACATGCCACAGGAGTGGTATCACATCGACCGCACAAATCACCATAAACGGCTTTGACGAAAATAATACGTCAAGAGTCTTGACTTACGGATAGCATACACCCCAAACCCAGTCCCTAATGCACTTATCACTTAGTACGGGAACCAATTGCTCAATACTGGCTAGCACAAATGCCTGCTTGGCTTGACGTGGGGAAGTTGCGGCTGAATTTTGGAAAAAAGCAGTTAGTATTTCGGCTTGAGGTTGATGATAGCCACCCACCACTTTCTGCCCTTTGGGAATTAAGTGAGAAGCAAATTTGTTGAACGTATGCCTCTGCTTTGAGTCCAGAGTCTCCAGAACCATTTTCACCGTCACCTTGAGCTAATATGTCCAGTGCTAGATAAAATGTCTTTTTAAGGTGTTCAAATCCTTCCGCAGTGGTTGTCACCCCGCCGAATTCCGAAATGACAAATGAAAGATGTGACAAAATGTGTAAAATTTGCAAAGCCAGCGAAGAGGGTGTTATCTCCAATATAGGATTCGGGGGAACGTAAACAGAAACTTCAAGGACGGACTCTGCGAGCATAATATTGCAGAACAGAAGCGTCTTCAAAGTTGTCCATACCGACTTGGTCAATTCCTTCGAGTCTGGTGCTGTTTATATGAGTGATACGACCGGGTAAAAGCAGCAGTTTAAATACCAATGTCACGATCCGTGAAGCTTGCTAAAGGGCAAGCTATCCAATCCCGTTCCACCTGTTTAGCAATATCTTCTAAAACGTCCAGGGTCTCCGAAATCGATCGCATCCCCTCCTCAAGACGTGACGACGAGGGCAAGTCTATTAAAAGAGACAGCACATTAGCTGTTAATCTTGATATCGACGCTATCGACATCGTCAGAGGCGATGTTGACATGGATTGAAGAGTCTGAGCTAATGGTGAATTAGGCTTCGATGTTCTTTAGTACAGCGCTATATATTCTCGTGTCGATAGACGCACTGATATATGAACCTGATGGGTAGAAGAGAGAGTTACAGAGGCAGAAACAGGCGACAGGAATGTTCCGGCCTTGAACGTGGATGATATTGTCGATGTGAGCAATCGAGCAAAGATGGGCAACGGTAATGCTTTCAATCTCTGTTCTGACACCAGAGGTAATGATTGAGATGCAAGTATTAACACCAACGAAAGAATATCTGGAGCGCATATTAGGAAAGGAGAGCAACACAAGAAGAATCTTGCCTTGTCCAGCAGGCTGAAACTCTTTCTCCCATTCCTCCACGCCATTCAAAGACGGAGAAGATCCAGCATACGTGTCCATAACTTCCGCAAGAGCAACGACAGTTTCATCTTCCACGGCTGATCTCCAGCTTCCAATGTTCAGGTTCCCATCCTTGTCTCCTACTTTCAGGTCCTCCACTCCCAAGAGTAGACCTGAACACGCGGCAATTCTCAACACAGGATGCCCGCCATAGACTCCTCTTAGCACATCTTTCACCCACTGACCCATTACCCCAGCCATACTCCTTCCCAGAAGTACGCTCACCTTGGAGCGTTCTTTCTCGGCTTTCACCAAGGCACGGTATTTCAGGTGAGTGGCATGACGAAAGGCTGTCGCGAATGACTGTAACTTTGCATGCGTGAAAGGCTGAGATAGGTAGAACGGAGACGAGATCGCTGTTCCAGCCAACGGTGTCGGGAGAGGGGATAATGTAGCCAAATGGTGGGCTAGAGCTCCTTGAATTGTCGCAATTGGTAATTTGGTCGATGTATTATGCAAATGAGAAAGCAAAAGGGTATAAGCACGATCTGTGGAAGCCATCACAGTTCTTTCCGCTGTCGATTTATCAGTTGTGGTAGAGGTTTAAGTTCAAGGCCTCTCAGGTGCTTTAGTTAGCCGCTTATGTCCGCTGTTTTAAAGTAACCGACCGGAAGGAAACTAGTTACCGAACGTGTAATATAGGCGCTGTAATATAGGCGCCTACTTGAATAAGTAGGGGGGGACCTCCTGAAAGTGAGCGTCAAATTTGATGTTTTTTTCTCCCTTTAGATAATGAACTCCCGAGCTGGATGCTGAAAATAAATCTTCAATCTCGGGAACTTCAGAATCCTCACAGCCAGAATCAATTTCCACATCCAATGGCCGTGGAAATTTGCGCCATAAACATAAATATATGCTTCATTCACCGAAGGAAGCTCAAAGTCCTACATGTAGTGTTACATATATACATACAAGTCCATTGTTCCGGTAAATCATGTCTGCATTTCGTCACTTATCCCATGCCAAAAAGTGCAACGGTCACTCAGTGGGCCTAGTTGTTGCATTGCAACCCCACTTGGATTGAGGAAGATACGCGGACTACCCGAGTCCTGGCTGACAGGCTGAATAAAGTAGAAAGCGCGCTTAAACACATACATCACTGAATACATCAACAAAAAGACTCACTTCCCATGCCACTCCATTCTTCGAAACAGGTCTTCCACTGGTTACGAACGAGGTCCAATATTCACGCATGGTCTCGAAAAGAGCGAGGTCAGCCGAGTTTGCACTTCCAGGTGGAGAAAAGAAGGCGTCAAGTTCATTGGCATGATTTGATCCCAGGTGTGGATTGTCATAACTAAAAGTGTCACAATTCAGTCAGGTTAACCCAAGAAAGGACGACAGGTCAATCCTAGGATCCTAGGATCCACACATTGTTTGGAAGACTCACTGGTATTGATACGCGGGACCAGATTCAAACGCACTAGCTGATCCTGTTATAAGGGCAGCTGTACAAATATACCGTGCTTCGCCGTACATTTGCTGGCCTTGTAAACTGAAGTTACTAAATTGGGAAATTGGATATATGTTGAGTAGTTGTTGGAAGGTGCCGTTGGTCAAACTAGCCCATTGACCGCTGAGAAAGTTGTATACTGTACTTTCCGATGCATTCTTGGAAGATGTGTTGGCATTCGGATCTGACAGTGATGCAGACCAATTCGCGCCCTCATTTGTGTTTGAGCCATAGAAAACGGGGACACGTGCAAAACGACCTGATTTAAATGCTTCAACTGGTCGTTCTCCGATGAAATCGCCATCCAGAATTGGTGCAAAGACATAGAGCGTTGCCGGTCGCGCGGCTGTTAGTTTATTGGCGGCATGTATAAGCGAGACAGTCGTTGCTGAACGGAGACATTGAAGAGAGTCCGTGCCATCCTTTACGCACCCGCTATTTAGAGAAGAGCAGTAAGCATAAGAATTAATCGGACATCTGAATAAAGCAAGGCAACTAACGCAAGGCTTGCAAATTGCTGATAAATTCCTTCGTCGTATGATTCATTGTACGCTGGGACAAAGCTAAGCGACGGGCTGTCACCCATCGCTGCACGGAAAAGGCCTTCATGGTTTCCTCCATTCGCTATAAGCTAGAAAAAAGGGTTTTGTAAGGCAAAGGGCAACAATACATGCAAATTGGGGTTCAAATACGTGGAACATGGTAGACCCTGCACCGGCTGATTGTCCCCAGATGGTAACACGACTATAATCAACGTCAGTAAATCTCCAGAGCGCTCAAAGCGAAAGTTTCCCGACCTGGGATCGCCTCCAAATTGGCCAATGTATCTTTGTACCCATCGCAATGCAGCTCTCTGCGAAAATTTAATTAGAATTATGCCGTCAACAGAGATCGTTGTTAACAATCTACCTGATCCAACAGCCCGGCATTCAAAACCCCGTTCTCCTTAATTTGCGAACCGCCTAAGGGTCAATACATAAATGATGTAATTTCAAGGAAATTAGACTAACTAACTTACCCAGAAAGCCGAACTGACCCAGCCGGTATTCAAAAGAGGCGAAGATCATGGGGTTTGAAGAAGATTTCAGAATTAGTTCTGGAGATGCATCATGTGTATTTCCTTGTTGGAATCCTCCGCCTGCCAGAAAAATGGTTGCGAGTCAATTTCTTAATATAGGAAAGACCAATCATAAACATATACCATGGAACCAAATCATGACGGGCAACTTGTCGCTAACATTTGTATTGAGTGGGATAAAGACCTATTGTCAAGTGAAACCTTCACAAATGCCAAAAAAATATCGAAAGAAAGGATATTTACATTTCCATACAGACAGTCTTCTGAAGTATCGGAGGTAGTACCCGTTTGGTCTGTCGTGATACATGAAACAGCGAACTAAGATGAGATAGGTAAGAAGTTCAAGAAAGTAGATAGGAAAAAAATAAGTACCTGCTTCGCAGAAACCTTTCCCAAGTTTCTGCTGGGAGGCATAACAGGAGCCTTCCATCTCAAGTCTCCCACAGGAGGATCAGCAAAGCGTACACCTCTGAACGAGATCATCTTGTTCTTTGTGTCCTCAAGGCCCGTAAATGTCCCATCTATACCAGGGCGAGACTGATCAGCACAAAATGGCATCATAGACGTAATCGGGGAGGCACCTACAGTCGAGCGTCACCGTAGTTCCTACCAGGGATGCTTCTAGTCTCTCGGTTAAGGGAGACGGTATAGCCACAGCAGCTGAAGTAAAGAGGAACAGGCCCCCAGCTAGAAGTGAGACTAGAACCATGGCTCGATGGCGTCAGGGTTGGAGCTTGCCCTATCATCCTTGAATTGCTTTTTCTTATATACCTGGAGCTTCTCGGAGAGGAGTTCTGTCCATTACACTTGAGCCGTGAAACATCTCTTGGTATATTCTAGTGCAATACCATGACGTCGACTAGATAATCTCGGCTGACAGACATGGGCAAACGAGGTTATTCATAATCTTTCATTCCATGTGTCGGCTCTATCAAGCGTAGTTGCTCACCAGAATAGACCTACCAGAATAGATCGTAAGTGAGGTGAGAATGTAAACTACATTTTTGCTAGACGCCGTGCTCACATTTGAGGATAAGCCTTGTGCTTCACGATTTAGTCGGCCCGCCACATGTCGTTGCAAAGGCCTTCCAACACCGTGTTGCTCGAAAGAAGCACAGTTTTTGCCGCTGTAGTAGTAGTCGCGACAGTCCTGTGATCCACAACACTCCCCGACCGGAATTTACTTAGCTCAACGAAGAATCAAATGATCATCCTTCAAGCCATCTGCAACAGCAAAATGATACAAAAATACTGTATCCATGGACGATCCACTGATCTTTCTCTACATCAGGACTATCGCAGAAATTGAGGCGCCATAACTCAACCCGCGAGCTTGTCTGTTTGCCTCTCAGCTTCGAATAACCTCGGTCCGCCAGGCGCTTGCGGCTCTAGTTAACTTTCCTCCTCCGGCTGGGTGAAGAAGTTCCTTGCAAAGGGGTAAGCGGGATGGGTTCTCCTTCTCGAGCATAAAGCAAACACGGTGCCTCGGCAGTGGCGTAATAACAGAAGACGAGCAAAGCCCCGATGAACAATAACATGAGAAATGTATCTAGAAAGATGATAGAATAGACCGCCTGTCAGGTTATTTTTGATGAGTAGAGGAAGAGGCGGCTCACCAAATAGAGATATCAGAGGTTGATGGCTTGGAACAGATCACTTGCCTCTGACGTTCAAACTCGAGGATCAGGATCGAAAGGATCAAAGAAAAATCGAAGAAAAATGCTTATGAGTATTACTACAGACGCGCACTCTGCGCTGATGCTTCTATGTAAGTAAGTAGGATAGATATATAAAAGAACAAAGTTGACAGTTTGTCCTGCCTAGCATGCTCGGAATGAGTTTCTTCCCTGCCTCAATCGCGGTTGAATTCCGATCGGGTATAGCGTTGGCTACAGAAATCGTGGTGTCGAGCTCCGATTAATGATATCGGCGACTAGGGCATCTAGCAGCCTGCGCGTATTTAAGAATGCCTAGTGGGTAAAGGTGAGGTGAGAAGGGGAATGAGGGATTACAAGGTTAGTCATGAAGTCCGTGATGAGAGATGTCTCATGAGGAGTTCGTATCTTTAATAAAATCTCAGTAAAGTTGTTTTCAACAACGAAGGAAAAAAAAACACACGTCAGCATCGTCACAGCACTGTTTGGCACAGTACGAATCAAATTAATTGATAAACCCTTGTATAGTGAAGTCCATCCCTCCTTTATAATCAGCTTCTTCGTGGTATACACAATCCCTCGCTTTGAATGTTGTTTAATCATCCCATCAGAAGAAAGATCGTCGGCTAGGGGTCGTCTTTGAGTTTGGAGACGCGTGCGTACAACTTCGTGAGGGTAAGTCGCAATGGAGGCTGTCATCTTAGATATCGCAGAACACATAAGGATAGTTTGGCTGGTAATCGGTATGTCAGGATCCGTTTCTGTGAATATCACCCCTGATTAGGCTCAATTCATCAATACATTTGAACAAACTTACGAGCCCAGATTTTGAGTTTTTCGTAAAGTGGAAATTGCACTGCAACGTGAAGGATACCCAACAAACTGGGTAGAAGTCCACGGTAGAATGCTCTAAGGCCTTCCGTTCGCCAGATCGTTCGTGCGGCGTCCCAAGTGTGTTTGTACCTAACTTCACCCTTCATTTGAGTCTGCAGATCATTCGATGTTACTTTTATTTAACACTCTGATCAAGTCATACAAACGCACCATGAACCTGGTCTTGATTACCCAAAGAGGGTTGGTGCAAATTGTACTTGCAGCACCAGCTGTCATGGCCGATAGAATATGTAGAGTCCATGAATGTTCTCGAGCAACCGGCTGGTATCCTTTCACCTGTGCCGCTGGATAAAGGCGTTCTTTAGGTTTCGTTGCATACATTCCCACAGGCACCTCCCCAAATGCTGTCTTGATGCCATCGTAGACCGCAAAGTAGATCGCCCATGTGGGTAGATATCCAAGTATCGTTGGGCCAAGACCGCGATAGAATCCCCGCAATCCATTATCTATGAAGATATCCTTCACCGTACCTTTTAAAATATACATAAACCACGATCTTCGAGCACAAGTTGAAAGAGAAAACACACCCATAACACCTAGATATCCAGGTTGCCCCACAACCGCTCTTTGCGCCTGTAGCTTCGTTTTCACTACGTCCAGAGGGCATGTTGCGACGCTAGCCACCAATCCACCACCCGCACCAGCTATCATCCAGATCCACGAGAGGAACAAGCAAGCTTATTCAACATGCACCCAGTGGTGAGGTCGTGTGGGTCCTACTCACCAATCATACTATTCGCGGTCCACTTCTTAGCATGTCCGCCGTTCCTATTTTCTGTCGGCCGAGCAGCATTTGCTCCCATATCTCTGCCCCAACGCCTCTGCGCGGGGAAATGAGAAAGGGCGTGCTGCTGGCTATGGTCCTTCGAAGTAGAGTCGTTGGTCGCCGTCTAAGTGGATGCCGCAATACACTGACCTAATTGTGGAGGCCTTCCTTAGTCAAGGCAATTTTGGTATCATTTTCGGAATCCTTTCCGGTTTCTGCCGGCGCTGTGCTTATCGTCACTCACACTTTACTTAGCGTCTTACATCCAAGTAACAGATCGAATAATATGTACGTTGACCTTCCACGATTGAGATGATGTAGAAATATTTGCAGTGTTGTACAGTTGTTTTGGTGTCTTGGACATCGGTCAAGTTTTTTGCCTACGGTGAAAAGCGTAAAGCCACCGGCACCGAGCCATACAAAAAAAGAACAGATGTACATATGCAAACTCCGAGCATTCAACCTGCAATCTGCCAACAAGCTCAGGATAAGTCAAGCTGAAAAGCAAAGGTTAGATTAGATTAAGTATCATTTCATTCGTATGTCATTGATTGACTTTTCCAATGAAAAGAACGACGAATCGTAAGTAGTACGTTACACATCATGTTCGAGTATTGATTTTGAGGGTAATGACGAGTCTATATTTGCTCTTACAGAACTGAGGTACATAGCTGAAAGAACTATACTTCATCTGACCATACGACTGGCAAATACTCCAAGCTTCAAAGATTCTCCTGGTGCGCGAATCAAGTCCCCATGACCCACTTCGAGTGCTGACATAGACTGACATCTATAGTAGAATGCATACATGCGCAGGCAGCAGGCCCTGCTAGCTGCACAGAAAAGTGAGAAATTATTTAAGTAAAAGCAAGGCGCTCATTATCGAATTCGCCGAAAGTTAAACATTGCATGAGTAAGTAAACTTGGAAGTGAAGCCAGCTGGGAAACGTACATTATATCTCCGCTTCAAAACAGTCTCGGCTTGCTGCCGAGTTGCTTTCATCACGTTTCATCAAGAATATTAATTATGATGAATCTGAATCATGCTAGTTACGACCATGTTTTAAGATTATTCTGAACACCAACATGCAGCTCTCTTTTCATAATGAGTAGTGTGGTCTTCACCATTTGTTACACCGTAATCTTACGCCTGCAGGCTCGCCAATCATCTTGCAACGCATGCACCTACCTCGTGTAGAAAATGTCGTTTAAAAAAATCTCTTTTCTTGTTCACTCTCTTCGTCGTTGTGGTAAGTCATGTAGTCTTGTTTGTTCTATATAATTACTGACCAACTACAGTTACGATGCTATCTCAGCTTGTGACATTGCCAATCTTATTCTTCTATGCAGATGGCATTAAATGGACATTATCGGGCATTCTACTGATGTCTGCTTTATATACCTACTCTATCAACCAACTCTCCAATGACAGGGCAGCAGTCGAGAGAGCAGAACACTTTGCTCGTGCAAAGCGCCTACAAGCAGTCCAGCTGGCTCGACTAGAACGAGACAAGAAACAGAAACAAGTGTTCGAGGCGAAACCTTTCCGATTCCTTGATCTCCCTCCAGAAATCGGCATTCTCGTACTGTCGCACTGCGCTGACTGGCCTGCAACATTTCAATCCCTCGTCCGTGTTTCCGAACACGTACAACAACTCACCTTCTATGCCTGCCTGCCCCGAATGCCTGTCAGGTTGATCAGTCACGAGCAAATAAACTCGTTCAGCCGACTCCTTCATTCCCACCCGGAGCTCACCCAGCTCGTTAAACACATGTGGATGACTCCAATGAAGAGAGAGCTCCTTCCCACTTCCATTGCTATTGTGAAGAAGTGCAAGAACCTGCGATCGCTGGCCACTAATTCCCACATCATGCAAGAATCGATCACCCTGCGAGGCAATCGTCTCAGTCACTTACATTGCAAGGACTTGACCCTCCTCTCCCTGCGGTCCGAAGCATGGACGACGCTGCTAACCACAACCAACGGTTCTGCATTCTTTCGTCAGCTCACACATTTGCGTCTTATCGGCGATCGGGTCCCTCAGGATTTTCTTCTACCCAATCTAACTCATTTCAGCTACGGCAACGACACGTCAGAGAGTAATCCCTGCATTGGTCTTGCTATGCTTGATAACAAGCATATTTATCCGAAACTCCACACGGTCATACTCACAAAACCAAGGACAAGTGCAGGTGGCTTGCGCATATCTAGAGCTGCTGCAAAGATCCGGGTATTCATTTTCGAACTCCCGCTCAAACGCACAGAGCTTGAAATGTGGTGCGACAACGCCAGTCGAAGGGACATGTGGGAGCTGTGTGCATGACGCAGTCTGTTGGCGGCGTTTAGCATACGTTTCAACCGGGTCGGGCTTGATTAGTAGGCCTTAATATTGGAGAAATAGACCAGCCGTGTAATCAATACGGACTTCTGGAACCCATTTATTTAAGTTATTATACACTCAAGATAGATAGATATTGTATTTATGTACATTTATTTGTATTGCAAATAAATCATTTCATGCCAAAACTAAAGGAAGATCAACAGATTTGAACTTTTACCTTTCTCATTGGCTCTCTGTTATTCCACTACGAGCTTATGGTTCTTGGCGCCTTCATTCGTGCCGGTGTGTATATTGATTGGCTTTGCTTGCGCAAATTCGGGTTTCTCATTCGTAGTAGGTTCGTATGGAAGATTCTTGACTTGTGCGAATGGAAGGACAAGGACGATGTTTTTATTGTTTCTTCCGAAGAATCTCCATTTTCGCGCATGACGCCACACATTCGTACCAAAATTGTACAGCGGGATCGATAATCCATCTTCAACATGTGAGGTTGTAGAACCAAATACTAAAACTTCAGAGAACTCACGGATAATAATGGACGAAAGTACAACGAAGGAGACGATAGGGTGGAGGGACAAAGCAAGGTAATCTTGTTGAGTGATTGGCGGGTTAGCGGGAAGCGGAAGTCGGCTAACAGCAAGTGTCGAAATGAAGACGGCGCCTACTCCCATCTTAAAAACCACGAATAAGCAGCCATTCCTTGCGTGACATGTATAATGTTGATTTACTTACCGGACCTAAGCAGAAAATATAATTTATAGGTGCCTGAATCGTGTATGACTACAGAAGGCTTGACTCACCAAAGTGCCCTGAGAACAATGCCTGCTTCCAGGATTCGATTTCAGGAATCCATTTATACAACAGGAGAAGGGCAGGAATGCGTCGCAGTATTATGACCGCGCAACTCAAAAGGACAAGAGCTGTTGGGGTTATACCAAGATCAGATATCTTGAAGCTATTGAAAGGGAGCCATGCGCCTATGTAGATAAAACATGCGCAATTCAAAAGAAAATCTGTAAGGGTTGCAAAAAATTCGGAGCCCTCTATTTGTTTATTGAATTCGCCATCCCAAGAGATAGCACATCCTAATGCATCAAAACAAGAAAATTAGCCTATCTTTGTTAAACTACCAAGACGCTTCGCCTGACTCGGTTCAGACTGACCTGCTGCAAAGGCACCCAAGAGATCATCACTGCCTATGGTATTCAGGACTCCGATAGTCAGCAATGTCATGGATATATACTGAGTTGCATAGGATTCCCTGTCGATGAAATTGCGCTGGTAACAGAATCCCATGATACGCGAAAATACAAATCCGAACACGGCGCCTATCACAGTACCAAGAACGACTTGATCTACATAAAAAACTGTGAACTTCTTTGGAAATACAGTAGGTAAAATATGCTTACACAGACATCCTATGAGAATCCAATGGGTCACAGCTATGCCTTTGGTGGCATCCAAAGTCAAATAAAGGGCGAGGGTCAAGAAAGGGTAGGCAAGCCCGTCGTTCGCAGCCGATTCTGCTGAAAGTATGTTACGAAGTTCTTCCGGAACATTCTTTCGAGCGAATGGTCCACCTAAACATATGTATAAGCATATTGTACTGTGCCATTAGTCGATCGCCGGTGTTCACCAACTATAGCTGCGCAAATGATGGGATCAGTTGGCGTCAAACACGCAGATACTGCCAGACACGAAATGAAGTCTAGTTTCGGGAATAAAACTCGGATAAATCCTGTAAACAGGTCGTCTAGAGCTGCACATTATTTAAAAAAAATTAGACTGCTTACCTGCCACGATGACCCAGCCTATGGCCATGGTAGGTACAACCATAACTAGAAGACTTTTTGCATGCTTTAACATATATGACCTGGGTAGCTCGACGCCAATGGCGAAAAGTCCAATTCCCAAAGTGACCCGCATCACTTCAAGAGTGACAGCATCGGAATGCCCCCACGAGCGAGGATCGAATATGCCGGCAAAGTGGGGTCCAATCAAGATTCCAAACAGGGTTCCTAGGACGACCTCGTTGATAAATACCTAGTCCACAAATGTCAGAAGGAAACGTTCAAAAACGAGACATCAGGACTTGCTATTTGTTTGGCTACTAGCGAGAACATGGAAAACTTGAGAGCAGCGCAAATGAGATGAACAGGCCATTATTAAAAGACAAAGTACCGAAAATACTCACAGCGACTAGAAATGCGCCGAAGCATGTATACGACAAGCTAGCATTGGTTACCTGTGGACATGTTTGTCAAGGCATCGGAGAGACAAAACCAAAGGATCACGATCAAACTTCACTTACACTGAGCAGTTCCATATTGTGTTAAGGTAGGGGGTTTAACGAATGTATAACAAAGCTCTAAATACCGTTTAAAAACTCTTCACAGACTCCGCAATGCTGCATTCAACATGGTTTAATACAATAAGACTTTGCAATTGCACATATGTCGGTCGTTAGTACATGCTGCTGGCAGGAGGCGCATCCAATCTGATGAAATTTCCGTTTAGCCTAGCTGCAGACTTAGGGCAAGGCTATTAGGTTTTTGAGTTTTTCTATAGACATCAAGCAAAATGTGGACTTATTGAAAATTGAAATGGGTAGATGGTACGTGCATCGTCTTGGTCCTTATGTGGCGGTGACAAACAGTGGAGTTATGTTTTGATTGGAAGAAACTCCAACTAGTATGATTAAGGTTCGCGTGTGGCAAACGTCAGAAGGCCTGTATGGCTACAATCTGAATAGAAACAGCTCAGCTCAATACTACTCAATGGCGAAGTAAACGGAAGCAGAGTGTTACTATGAAAAATGCACCACACGAAGGTAGCCATGTGCGCGGTGGAATCGCCGAAACCACGATGCTTGCAAACAGGCGCCCAATTGCAAGCCGGTGTGCATGATTCCAATCACTACAGATGATCGTTTCAGTCTCCTGAGCATTGAGGTTACTGGGGTGGTCAATTACGAATATACAGTATGAAGCATACGGATTTGCCTACCTATAGGCATTTCACAAGCCATAGTGGCCAGTATGCCGGAAACGCACTGCCTTGAGGGGAGAAAGAGAACATTGGTGTTTATGTTATTTCTGAGAAGCAGCCAACTCCTGCGCCATGGAAGGTATGCAGGGCCGCGAATGCCATATCCAAATTCCGGGAACCATGTCGATTGTGAACGGTAGGCACGGCTAACCAAATTTAATGACGTAAGAATAGATCAGTTTATGACGGTTAAGGCAACTGTCGCTCGTCTTCATAGTTTGATTCAAGTAGTATATGAATTCGGGAGGATATAGAGGAATCGACATCAGACGGAGGTCAAGATGGCGACAGCCACTCCAGATGAGTAACCACAAGAGGAAAAAAATTAGATAGCCAAGGTGCATCGTTGACATTTCCCGTGCCAATACAGCTAGCCTTCCAATGTCCCATTGAGCAAGAGGGGGTAATTCTAACATGCGAATTGCGGACTACAAATATTCGTAATTATATTCCGATTTCAACTTTGCTCTGAAACATGGTGAGGGACTGGAATCATACAGGACGTGAGATAGCCCTCACTTTATCAAAAGCGACATAGCCTTCTATGGGTTTGGCCTTGTCAGATATTGTAGTCGGATAATACCTGTGATGGAGAAAAAACGTTAAGTGATGAGAGGGTCAAGGCTAGGCAGTAGGCAACTCACCAGGCAACATCTTTATACGTTTGATTATCCAATATGGCATTGTAATAAGACGCTGTGCTGCATAGATATCAACACAACATGCTATCGTATGATATTCGCAATGTCATCACCCTTTCCATGGACACACGTACGTGGTGTCCGATCTACTGAGCGTTGACTTTCTAACCGACGTAGGAGGGAAGTAGTGGTTGCCTTCAACTACTACAGTGTCGTTCGATTCTGCCAAAAGATGGCCGTTGAGAGTTACACGTAACATTGCTGCCTCTGCACAATGGGTGGTTGATGCCTTTGTGGGGAGTTGCAAGGATGTTGATGGGTAAAAATATTATGGAACGACCACCGAAAGGTCTTAAACTGGAAATCCCACTGAAACAAATGTTCCACAAGAATGGGTTTGATTAAAGGAGATGGTGGGAATCGCTGCCGCTAACATGGCACGGCTTACACGCCTCTGTGACCAAGAATTAGCTTACGGTGTAAAAAATGGAAATAACATTTCGTACCGATTTGTTTCAATGTTCCAGCGAAACGATCGGTCATAAAAGACATTTCAGAGTGCCCACTCCGGTCCACAGAGAATCTGTCTGCCGAGCGCTCCCGCACCACAGCGCAAACTCTCCTGGGAGTTGTGGCCCAAAATAAATCACTCGGAATCTTTCGTCGACTGATGAAATCACCCTTGTCCTCTCATCCGGCGGTGCGTCTCTCCAGAAGTATGTGGTGTAAACAATATGTTTGAGATTCGGTAATTTCTGGATTGGTGCCAAGTCCCTAATTAACTTAACGAGGGTTATCTGATTCCCCGAGAACGAGTAATGGGTCAAGGACGTAAAAGATCCCGGGTTGAAATCATCTGATAAGGGTTCTTGTAGGCGTAGATGAGTAATTTGTTGACACAGCGTTTTCCCCCGCCCGTACGGGATGCTACTGAGAAAACTCCAGCAGTCAGTATTATCAAATAGCGTCAACTCTCTGAGAGCCTTGTGTGATATGTCATAAACTGATAAGAATGGATTTGGCCTGCATATCGAATAGAGAACAACTTTCGAACAGGCCAAAGATACCAAATTCGTGCACGACCCCGCTATTTTCATACAAGTCGGTGAAGTTCCATTGATCCAGAGATGCTTGACTAAGCTTGAGTTGTCGTCGTTGCCTATAAATTCTAGGAATGATTCGACAGAGCTTGCATTCAGACGTATTGGGATGTGAGGAAGTTGTTCGAATTTCGTCAAAGTATGAATGCGCCTGTTTACCAAAAGAAGAGAATGGTACCTCGTTTGTGAGTTGCATACTAGAGATAGAATTTGGATAAGGAGCTCGTTTGGTAGAGAAAAGATCCCAGGAACAGAAAACATAGTCACACGTCAAGGTTTAAAGTTTAAACTAGTGAATACTACTGAATTGTCCGTTAGGTGCCAGTGATTTACCCATGTTTGTCCCTTGTTGTGGTTCTGTTGTGCCTCCTAGTATGAAAGGGGGTATCTTGGGGGCATCATCAGTGTGTCGATTTTGAACACCTTAGTTAGGTTGTATAGACCAGCAAACCAGCATGCAATATATTGTCTTTACAATGCGACATTTGTCCGAAAGTTTACTAAGATATGGGTGATCTCAGAGTGCCCAAGAATGTTTATTCTCTTGAATTTGAAGATACACTATGAGAAGTCGAATGGCTGGAATTTCTCAAGCGAATTTACAGCGGATAGCCGTGGGTGGATACAAAGTAGATGGATATATGTAAAAAATATTTGGGGGGGGGATGGCAAAGCTGGAGTACGAGTAACCAGTATTGGATTATGTATAGAAGTGTGCTGAGGACTGGGCATGGATATTCAGTATACGAAAATGGATTAAGCATCGAGCCGATGGCAAGTAAGATCTCGCCGCGCAGCCTCAGAATGGCAGACGGGGGTCCGCAGAATACTCCCAAGTCGACGTTTTGCGACACATAATGGTCTTGTACCTGTAAATCATGATCTTGGATCACTCGAAAATAGAAGCGGACTACATGGAATCCAAGAAAGGACATACTATATAGCCAGTACTGGAGTCTGCAGCTCCAAACTGGTTTCAATTTGTGAATTGCACCTGCCACTAGCGCACCCAATTGAAATTTGACGGTCAACACTCAGTGGATTTTCTGTATCTTATTCCACTCGTGCCTGTCCAGACTCCATATCCCACCTGACAGGGAAAGCAATCATGCTTGCTAGAGAGCTGCGGCAAGTCAAGCGCGTGAATGGAATTTAGGTCTAGCAGCAAGTAACTTCCAGAAAACGTCTAAAATTGAGAGATGTCGATGAAGAGTTGATAGACTAGCTTGTGTCGTTATCGGCATAATGCAGGATGTTGGCAGGTGTAAGATGCGCGCCAGAGGTTCAGAATTTGGACTTGATCCGCAGCGTCCGACGTTTGAAAAATACCAGCACATTTCGTGTCTTTGTGTAATTTTGGTCAACTAGGGTGCAGCCATGCCTCTTCTCAAAAGTTTAGCAAAGTGGCAAGGGGAACCTGGTGATTGAAGTTGAGACTGAGGAAACACTTGTTGGATGCTCCCGCGCTGATCTCGGCACTTAGCGGAGCTTGAGGCACCAGACTAAGTCGCACGTCCGCTCACTTGTGATTCACTGTCTCTCTACTGACATTTGAGGATTTTTACCTATAAAGAGAAATAATACAAAAAAAAGTAATGACTGGCTACGGGACCTCTAATTCATTTAAAATCTTTCTGGTTTATTTTATACTTGGAGATGTATCCAATGTCGGAGCATAAAAATGAAAAAATGAATGGTGCTGTGCCGGACAGTTGCCGGATCGCCAATCACTTCAACTTCGTTCATCACTACTACAGTAGGAGTATACGCTTGAGAACTATGTTGTACAGAGGTACATTTGTACACACTACAACCCTTGGAAATGTCCAAATTTTGCACAATCACTTGATAGGTACTACTCTGTGAGCTAGAGTCCATCTTATGACTCGGATTGACACTCACTGACCTTCTCGATGGGACAGATTCAGCCTCGACTTTGTGCCATGACTCTGATCTGGTTATAAGACGTCAACGAGAAGGGGTATATAGCTTATACAGGCTTTGCCCATACTCAAGAAGCAGATAATCTCATCGAAAAATGGGCCCGAAAAGGCGTTTATCCAGTCGACATTCCAGAGGGCAGCTTTGTTCTTCCAACATTTTGTGATCTGCACCTCCATGCACCACAATTCTTGTACCAAGGCACTGGCCTTGATCTTCCACTAATGAAATGGCTAGATACCTATGCTTTGAAGGCGGAGGCCCGCATGGATGCTGATCCAGTATTAGCCCGTCGAGTATACACCCGTCTTGCTGAACGCTTGAAAGAAAACGGAACCGGAACAACGTTGCTTTTTGGAACGATAAAAGAAGAGACCAAGTTGGTTATTCTAGATCGTCATCCCAAATATTTCTAGGCTGACGATCCACGCCAGCTTAATTCTAGCAGAATGCATGCAGGCTGCGGGATGTCGTGCCTTCGTTGGGAAGCTTTCCATGGATATTGATATTACCCCGCCAGAATCAACGACAACCACATATGTCGAGCCTTCAGCTGCTGCTTCTCTTGATGCTGCGAAGTCTTTCATACATCGCTGTTATGGACTCGTCTCCCACCTTGATCCTTCTGAACAGCTCGTGGAGCCTGTGTTGACGCCTCGTTTCGTCCCGACGTGCACTAACGAGCTGCTTGAAGGTCTAGGAGAATTATCTGCTACTGAAAATGTCAAACTACAAAGTCATCTCGCCGAGGCCAAGGATCAAGTCGAATGGGTACGTGCAGAACGTGGGATGGATGATATCGACGTCTTTGACAAGGTAAGGCCATTCATTTCATTTCTACTTATCTGGCCTTCAATAATATCTCAAAAATAGAACGGTCTGCTCACATCAAGGACAATACAAGCGCACTGCACATACCTCACCGAGCCAGATCTTGAGAGAATTTCCACGAAAGGGACGGCTGTCGCCCACTGTCCGCTTTCCAACGCCTATTTCTCCGCAAAGCCCTTCCCGCTTCGCGAGGCTCTGGACTCAAATGTCAAGGTCGGGCTTGGTACAGACGTCGCTGGTGGATATAGTTTGGACATTATGAATGCCATGAGACAGGCTGTCGCTGTCTCGCGCATGCGTGACACCAATCTCTCTATTGACTGGAAAGAGGCGCTATACTTGGCAACCAGAGGAGGAGCTCTTGCTCTCGGCTTGCAAGGCATGTTTTGCGTCGGCGCTCCGTTTGACGCGCAGGAAAGTGAGTGACTCTATCATTATGCACTTTTAACTTTTTATAACGCCTACCTCAGTCCGCATCTATGATGGGCAGACTCGCCAAGGTCTTGGACCTCTTGATTACTTTGACTTGGAGGAGCCGTTAACCCCGACCCTTGAGATGATTGAGAAGTGGTGGTGTATAGGTGACGTTAGGAATCGTCACCAAGTCTGGGTGCAGGGAAGGAAGACATGGTCGCGATAAGTAAAGTTCTCGAAAATAGGCACTCCGGAACATAGTAATGGCGACATAAGCTCCTAACAATCAGATATTTTAGGATGTACATATGACATTGGGATAGTTCTAGGACCCCAGAAAGCACACCAAATTGATTATCCCAAATGACCAGAATTCGTCCAACTGTTTGGGCTACGTGCTTTCAACAAAGCTTCAAATTTGATTTCTCCCCTTGTACCGGTCGCCGTTTTCGACCTACTAAGATACAATACCAAATCCAAAGACTTGTATCACCGAACTCGAGTTTGTATGCGACGGTGTGAGCTCTGTTACTGTTTAACTGCGAAATTGATGTTCCTTGTATCAGGCATACGCTTTTTTTATTTTGTCAGACTTGAGACATATGATCAAAACTCTTCTTGATCTTTCTGAGCTTTGCGGGGTCCTCACTAGATGCAATTTTAACTCATAAGAGGACACGGTGCTAGCGAATACTTATGCGGGATGGAAACCACTAATCCACTACGGCTGTGCAGCCGTGCCTGTATGTCGACGCCACGAGAATAGATTGGCGATAACAGGGCGCCGATACAAAAGTATCACCATATTTTTACCGTCATGTCGGAACGACGTGCGTGTATTAATTATCTATCAGAATCATACTAAAATTCCTTAGCCCAACGCAAGAATAGACTGTAACCAAGTGCCATAACCACGTCAATAAGTTTGTCTCCCATGATTCCGTCCAATTCTTCATCCACCAGGTTCTCGATGTTTAATACTCTCTGCCATGAAGAATTTGTTTTTCGTTGATCTTGTTACCCGAGTCCTAACCTGTCCCCAACTTAATCTTAACCGAGAAAAACGGATTGGCACTTAAAGGAGCTTTATTTCCTTATGTCAGATTCAATGCTCCTGGCTAAATGTATGTCGTAATGTTCTAGGCGAGATTCTGCCACCATAGCCCCGGAGAGCGTGTTCGATTTATCATGTTTTCCCATAAGATTTTATCCTCTTTTAGAAGTCAACTTTCCTAAAATATTTAAGTTTTGCGTCTAAAACACCAAGTCATTTTATGTTCTTTCAGGTATGTCGGTCCTCAGTCAGCAAATCCTGGTGGTACACGCTACATAAAAATAGAGACGTACAAAATTGATTGTGAGTGTGGCCAACAATTCTGTGATATGAGGGATCCGGTCGAGCACTTCCCCAGAACAAACAAAGCCAAATTTTCTCAAATTTTGCGCAGTGACAGAATTGTACTTATCAGGGCTGACTTTTTTGAGCGATTCCTCTGTAGTTCTTGCTATTAACGTGCCTCTGAGTTTAGGAGTACATCATAAAACCACCATAATTTATATATATTACAAAAAAATGCGACTTTCCGCGCCTTTCTACAAGGTTTTTTTTTTTTACAACTTTCGGGATTTACAATGTACATACCAAAAAGCAATCACGTGAAGGCAAACGTTGTCCGACGTTCTGTTAACTTCTTGACTCTTGAGAACTTGAGTCCTCATTTTTTAAATCGATCGTCTCCCATGCACTGTACCGTACGTTCAACATGGCGCAATAACACTGAATAATTCAGCGGTCGAGGAGGCTTGACAGAATTTAAACCACTTATGCTGCTCTCTTTGTTTGCGCCCTTCAAACCCCACAAGAACAAGAACTCGATGCCTTCTTGCCTGATTGATACCGTGATTCGGTTGACGATGATCCACCGGCGAGACCACCATGAGAACCATTCGAAAATGCTGAAAATTTCCCAGCGCAGGAGCTCAGGTCTCCCAACATGTGTCCGGCATTATTCGAATATACTGTCGGATTAAGTGTACGTTGTAATGTTTATTTCGCCTTCATTTCATGTCAATTTTACTCAGTTCTATGAGACAGAACTATCAAAATGAAATAAACTTACTTTGGTCTAAGCAGATATTTTTGCCAATCTTAGTTCGCTTTCCAGCTTCGTAGAAGACAGAAGGTCTCTCGCATTTTTCCGATCCCGAAGCGTCCCCGAAGTGTATTACAAAAGTCCATTTCCTGTGAAACCGTTGCCCACTTGATGCCTATTGCTCGCGATGGCACGATGGCACCTCACCCAATGATGAACATTTGGGTCTACGCCGACGGTTCCGCTCAGTCGATAATGATAATGATAAGTGTGGTGTCCACTCTATTACCTGCGGGTGAGGTGGGCAGTGTGGTCAGGGGGTACCCTCGTGCATGGTTGACAATCTTCCATCATCCGTTCATTCATATTCAGGGTATCAATGATGTAAGTCTATTCTTAGGAATCCATGTTGGGAATGGGCAAGTGGCCTTTACCCATCGACAAGAGGTGGGAGTTTTGACACAAACATGGTTTTGCCCAAGTGGCAACTGATCTTTTCCGCAGCGACGTAAGTCATGTAATTGTTCTCAGGACCCCGCCTGGGAGTGAGAGTTGCAAATCGGGGATGTTGAGCTGATTACTCAAATTCCTATTGGACTAGCTTCCTCAGATCACCCGGAGGTCCATCTATAATCTGACATTCTTGATCTGTATGCTAGTATATGTACGTGCCTTTCCCTATACGAAGGCTCTTTTCTGATCTCCGTCACCTTTGGGTCAACCTCCTGCCAGCTAAGGCCCCCTCCGAATTCCACGCAGTCCAGCCATACCATGGCTCCCTCTGCCTCGACCCTCGACTACGAACACAATCCATCTCCTAGACCGCACAAGAGAGCGCGCAAATCTAGTATTGTAGGGGGAAAGAGCCCGTCTGAATCGGAAAGCCATCAATTTATCAACAACGCCCCGCTGGACCACATATTCATAACAGACGGGATAACTTCTAAAAAATCTGGAGGCAAGAAGGTCTGCGTTGATGTTACTGCATGATTTACTGGCTCTAGGTACTGAATAAAAATATAGGCGCCGTTGTCGTGCTGCGAATGCCGTCGGTGAGTTTAATGTTTAAGAAAATTGGTTTGTTCTCTGCTAAACGTTCCAAATGCGCCTCCGCAAAATAGATTAAAATTGAAGGTTAGTCTTGAACCTACCTTATCATCTTTTTTGACCCTGAAGCCAATCTTTACGGAATTAGTGTGATCGTAGCTTCCCATGCGCATCTTGCAAGGTAAGTACGATGCGCCTGAACCCTGTGTCAAAAACTATCTAAATTTCGAAATTATAATGCAGAAACGTGGTTGCGCAGAAATATGTCCCGACGGTACGGTAATATTGCTCAATCATAAGTATACATGTATAACATTATTGTTTTGCTACAGGCGTGCTTGTTTCAGGCAAAGGCACCAGGTTCATCCTGGCCAACACAGAACAGCTGCATAGCAAGATTCAAGAAATGAGTGACCGCATTCGCAGTCTCGAGGAAGGACTTCAGGCATTACATGCCGAACACTCGCATGATTCTGACGAACCTCATCCTCTCATGAGAGCTGATCTACTAGGGATCAAAAGTACCATGGGGTTATACAGCGGCACGCAGGTGAACTCTTCTGACACGGGTACTAAACACAGCGAAGGCGCTGCTAGTAAATCGTCACCAATGGATACAGACCGACCTGCAGTAGAGCGGGGTACGAGCGAGGATACGGTCACGGTCATGTCTGACCATCACTCGCATTCGCATCTCACGAAGGTGGGTGCCGCGCACTGTAATATTTGTAGACCATTTCTCGTTACTGACACACTGCATTCAGGGCCTGACAGAAGAGACATCGGAGGCCTATTTTGCAGCCGAGATTGCTCGCCTGAGCCATAATTTTCCTCTGTCGGACACACTGTCTCCGGAACCGAATATTGCTTTGCGGGAGTTTATCCGCAAGCAGCTTCCTCCACGAGAAGAGGCAGACTACCTCTGGGAACAAGCTCGCCAGAACGCCCTTTGGCAGTACAATCCTCATCCCAGTTCGACGTTCTATCCAAATCTGGCATACCACTGCTATTCTACACCCATAACGTCGCTATCCTCTCGAAGACTTGCATTGTTGTTGATGATATTGGCTGTCGGGTGCCTGGTCGATCTCCCGAACCGTGAACCTGATCATCCCGATGCCGAAAAGTATCATCAGCTCGCTCGTGCCAGTTTATGCGAGATTCCGGTCATGGAGGAGACGAATGTGGAAACGATAACGGCTCTATTTTACGAAATCTGGTACTTATTGGTATTTTCTGATAAGAAGAAGGCTGCCGGGTATGCGTGGGGTTTAATGGGATTGACTGCCAAGTTGGCACAAAGCGTATGTGTATCGCTACCCTTCGCCTGACTTTCATTGCTGAATGAGTTGTCTATAGATCGGTTTACGTATGTGTTATGCTACCTCAGTGTTTGCAAGCAAGGTTCCTGACGTATTCTATTCCTAAAGATCGTGGGGGTGGAAAATCGAAAGTTATACCCGAAGAAGTCGAGAAAAGGCGATCCTTGTTCTGGGAGTTACTTTATCTAGATGCTCGCCTAGTATGTTTAATTTGTGTCTTTCGTGTCGTCAACTCATCGATGTTATGTTTGGCCAGTCTCTATCCCTGGGCAGGCCTCCTTCACTCTCCATCAGTCACATGGATTGTCCGCGCCCCTCATATGTTCTTGATGAAGGCATTCGAAATCCGTCAGAAAGTTTCCATTATTGTAAGGTTTTCCTGACTATTCTTTAAGTTTATTGACCTCATCCGTATGCATTCATTTACAGATCAGGAATGGAAACACTCTTGCTATCTATTTTGTTTGGCTCCAGTACTCGACGCTATATCAAAACCATATCTGGAGTACGACACCGTATTGGACCTTGATAAAAGGATTCGTGACTTCTCTATCCCGAATCCTTTGAAGGACAGGGATGCTAACTCGAGATCAATTGTAATGCAGAGGGCGTCATTGACCAGTGCTCTGGAGGCCGGTTCGTGTCGTAATCCCTAGATTTTTCTCATTGAATCTCATCTTTTTGGACGTTAGTTTTACTCCAACTGCATCGTCAATTCTTTACGCGTGCCCTCAGCGGTCCAGAAGAGGGCTTTAATAGAAGACATAAATATGCGCCTTCGGTCGTTGCGGTTTTTCTGAGCGCCTCGCGGATGATTGCAAGTGTCGAAGAACTCTTCAATAGAGAACCTCTTTTAGCAGCTAGAATCCTTGGTTATTGGTCGAATGCTTTTTCCGCCGCTGTGAGTATATGTTTTTTCAAGCCTGCGACTTTCCTTCTGCATCTCCCGCGACATCCGCATGGCGGCGTGGGTGTGTGAATCTTCATGCGAAGGCACCTTTTTCAAGGACTCCTAAAAGCTTTTCTAAACGATTGTGTCTTCTTATCTAGGTGGCATTGTGTCTACTAGTTTCCCGAGCACCGTTTACATGCCTCTCACCAGCGGCGCTTCAAGAACTGGAACGTGCTCGAGGTCTATTCCGCGCGGCGAAGGTAACTTGTCCGCGGGCAATGCAAGTATTGGTGAGTAATGAATCGTATTTTTGTACATGTGAAATATATCTGAATACCTCTTTTTTTTTAAGCCTGTGTTGGAAACAATGATTGACAAAGCTCGGTATATCTTCGATAGATGGTCCAACGGTCAAGAGTTACCGACTATTGTTCTTCGACATACGACAGACTCTGAGAACTACTACGACGACCCTAATCACGGTTATAACCAGGAAGCCCAATTTTCCGTGCAACCCACCCAACAACAATCGGATTCGTTCAATCGCTCGCACCGAAGTCTGTCCCAATGCATTGTTGAAGTCCATCAACGTGCCAAAGCGCTCTTCCCTCTTCGAAAGCCTTGCCAATGTTCCGCCAAAGTTTCTCAGAGCTGTCCACCATCACATTCTTGGAGCCCTGTTCCTAATATCCCGACTCAGACGTCACCCGTTCTACCTCCTGACCTTCCATTTTCCATGAACAATTCTGGATTGCAAACAGCTTCAGGTGCCTACTCCCCGAGCATGTCGGCTAACCTTGTCCTCCAGACGAACAGTCGCGGTTTCTCTCCTACGATGAACGGATCACAAAACATGATCCATGGGAATCAGACTTCTAGTAATGGGGAAGGAATCTACTACTCCAACACAGTTCTGCCTGCTGATGGGCCTGCAATCCCCTCTCCACCGGTTACATTATCGCCAACCTCGAAAATGGCTGTTGTGGATACTTTGAATTTTGAACTTGGGGCGTTGCAGTCGAATAGTGACCAAAACCTCAATTGGATGGCCTTTTTCTAGTGGGCTTTGCCACTTATTCTTGGGATAATATATTTAATCGATATACTTTCACGGACGCTCAGTTGTAGCTGATACTTCCATCTCAACCCCTTTGAGATTGTACCATCTTGTATTTGTCACGTAATTAACACTGTAGTTTATGAAATAATTGCCTTGCGCTTAGTCTCCCTAAGGCAGACGACGAGCTCCGCGATTTACGGACGGCTTCTATTCTGAATCTATGTTCATTTGTATCCGTTTGTGGCCAGAATTTCCACGCAACGAACAAACATGTCAAGTTGAGGACATGTTGGAATTTAAGGATAATCCTCACTATCCATTGTTCCCTCCATAATTTGAAAAAGTCAAGTAGTCCCAGTTCTATGCACATTTTTGGATTCTCGTTTCCCAATTGACCAACTCGGAGTACTTACCTCCTACCGAACCAGCGATGGATGTCTAGTCCGTCAAGCCTGGGCAAACTGCCTAAATGCACAACGGAAAGAGAAAGTCTATCCTAATTGGACTGGCAACAACCTTCCTCAGTCGTAGTCAGGACCATGCGCACTCAGAGGACCAAGAACTCTTAATATCTACCCTCCGGAAGTCACGGGTCTATCAGAAGGATGGGTTCTCAACTTTAATGTACATTTCCGTCCAGACACCAGTGTGCTCTTTGTTGCCAACTACTTTGTTCTCGTCATGCTTGGTGCCCCTACTGATCATAATCACGCTCGCCCTGCAAAAAGACCACGGAATGTGTCATTTGCTGCTGAGATTGAGGAGGAAAGTGAACGCGGGATGGACCCAAGGCCTCGACCAGAAGAAGCTGGACCTTCAAGGCGTCCTGACGAAAAGAATAATCGCAAATTATCTTGCAAAGAATGCCGCAGGTCAGCATTGTAGGGAGTTTCAATGATGCACTGCTCAATGTTTTCTTGATATCAGGCTAAAACTCAAGGCAAGTTATTTTCGTTGATTAAAGAAAGCTGCTAAGCCTTCTGCAGTGCGACCGCGTATTCCCTTGCCAGGTAAATGTTCGAAAAGCATTGCGTCGCTGCAGTCCAACTGATTTCGCTGCAGTCCTGCGTCAAGAGAGGTTGTGGAAGTCTCTGTCCAGACGGTACGCCATCTTCATCTCATTCCTTTATCTTCTCTCTCATACGACATAGGCGCTCTTACATCTGGCCGTGGAAGCAGGTAAGAATTGTTTAAATTTTGTACTTTTTTTGTTTTTGGACAACGATTATGATGATGATGATGTCCCAACGATGACTTCAAATATAATCTTCTAAATTAGTTGACCGCGCGCTATATGTGTCTAATTTCCTCTTCTTTGTTTCTGTTGTCTATTTAACATCGCGGAAGGAATACGCTACTAACAATCCGATAGGTTTATTCTTGCTGGAGCTGAGCAACTTCACGAAAAGATAAGCCAACTTGGTGATCGTGTACGGGCACTTGAAGAAGCATTGCAACTATCGCACTCGAAAAATTCCGACCAACCTCACCCTCTACTAACGCCAGCGCTGTTAAAGATAAAAACATCTCAAGAACTGTATAGTCAGGCTGGACCTTCAACCAACACGATAGACGAAAATCTGCGTCTATCAGTCGGCTCTATAACACTAAATACCCAACCGCCATATGCGGAAGGTTCGCGTCCATCGACAATGGATGTTCTTTCTGCAAAAAATCCGACTGTCCCTCCGGATATTTTGCAGTTGAGTGCGACATTCCCATTTCCATGGGCAGTTGATATCAGTATCAGGAAACGAATACGGGATGCTCTTCCACCAAGAGAGGAAGCTCGAAGAA
>Ga0247779_1000238_pt1 | contig 40548 bp, 32 predicted proteins | sample UWRJL221509R5_FD_179925 | JGI IMG/M metagenome (GOLD analysis project Ga0247779, IMG submission 179925) | Plant litter microbial communities from Arlington Agricultural Research Station in Wisconsin, United States - UWRJ-L221-509R-5 | ecosystem: Environmental > Terrestrial > Plant litter >...
TGACGGGCTCGGCCTCGTCTTGCCAGCTCCGTCTCACGGTCAAGTTGCAGGCGGGCAAGTTGGTCGTGACGCGGATCGACGGGATGGTCCAAGGCTGCCCGGGCTTCATGCCGGACGCCGCGACCGCGACGCAGTCATACGCGTTCGTGAGTGCCGCGAACCCGGCGATCGAGCTGAGCTTTCAAGGGCTCGCCTGCGACGGCGCCCTGATCTTCGAGTCGTACTGCGTGGCCGGCACGTTCGACTTCCATATCAGCAAGACGACGATCGACGACGTCGACTTCGAAGACCAGCACTTGATCGTGCGCGGCGTGGCGTGCGCGAGTGAGCCCAAAGGCGACTGCCCCAGCCCCTGACTGTCCCTCGCATTGAGAGGGCCCGCCACACCCGCTTTTCTCTACCGTTGCTCCCTTCCGGGCCTGGCGGGGTTCAAGCTGCGCTGTCGGCGGACCCACAGATTCAGTGACGAACGAGGGCATAGCGCAGCCTTCCCCGTCTGCCAAGGAGAGACCGCTCCTGACGCGGGGCCGGGCCGATTCGCAGCCAAGCGCGCCCGAGCGCGCGGATCGGAGTACATTTGTGGGGAGTCCTGGCTGATGAGCGATTCTCGCCGACCGAACCCGCCTGCGCCGAGCTTCGAGGTGCCGGATCTCGAGCTCGAGCCCGTGCCGCGCTCGCTGCCTCCCACGGCGCCGATGGCCGGGTTGCCCAGCGCGAGCTCGCCGGCGAAAGCGCGGCCGAGCGCGCCGGATCAGTCGTTCGGCGCCTCGTTCGACTTTGGCGATGAAGGGGAGCTCGGGAACTTCGAGCTCGAGCGGACCGCGCAGCCCAACTTTGCGCAGGCCGCCGCGACCCGAGGGGTGTCGACGGCAGCTTCCGCGCCGAGCTGGCCCACGGGACGCGCGCTCGAAGCCGTCGAGCTCGCGCTCGATCCCCGCGAGCTCGCGATTCTGGCGGACTACGGGGATCCTCCCGACAGCGTGCCGGCGACACTTGCTTATGCGTACCGCGTGTTCACGCGCCAACGCGAGCTGAAGCGGCAGCTGGTCCCAATCGCTGCCGAGTGCGAGCGCGCCCAATTCGAGCGCGAGGCCACGCTCGCCGAGCTGTCCCGCGCCATGCGCCCGGCGCTCGAGTCGATTGCGCAATTTCGCCGCTTTTTGGCCCCCCTCGCCGAGATAGAGCAGCGCGCGGCTGCGCGCGGTCAAGCGCTCACTTCGATCAACGCCCAGCTCGACGCCCAGAGCACGGAGCTCGATACCGAGCTCGCTCGAATCAAAGATCGGATCGCAACCGAGCAACGCTTGGAAGGCGAAGCCCAGCGCGAATACGACGCGCGTGAAGCCAACGCCAAACGCGCCGAGGCCAAACTGAAACGCGTGCAGATCGAGGTGCGCGCCGTGCTGCACATTGCCGAACAAAAGCTCGGCGCAGCAGGCGGGCAAATGCACGATCCCGAAGCCGGACAACTTGCCACGCTGCAACAACGCGCAGAGTCGCTGGAGCCCGAGGTCGCGCACACACGCGCCGAGCTCGAACAAGCCCAGCAGGCGCAGAGTCAGGTGCACGCGCGGCTCGACGCGCTCGGCCAAAGTGAGCGGCAAATCGCGCGCATGAAGCAAGGCTTGGGCGCTGCGTATCAGAAGGAGCTTTCGGCGCGCACTCAGGGCGTGAGCGAAAGTGAGGTCGAGCAACGTGCGGCGCTCGCCAATCTCGCGCGCGGCATGCTCGCGGCGCCCGGGGCGGTCGACATCCCCGCGGACTGGCTGGAGCGCGTGCGCAGGGTCTGCGACCACGCAGACAAGCTCACCGTGCGGACCGAGATGCAGCGCCGCGCGGTCGCTGCCTACGATGCCCCGCGCGCCCGACAAGGGGTGCGGCTCGCCTGCACGGCGGTCGGGCTTTTGCTCGTATTGTTCGCGTTCAAGCTGATTTTCTGAAAGGACTGCGCCGTGACCGAGATCGATCAATCCAAGCGCCTGGCACAGCTCAACGCACAGGCTGTGCTGGGCGGCGGAGCCACACGCATCGAAAAACAGCACGCCCAGGGCAAGCTGACCGCGCGCGAACGCTTGGAGCTCCTGCTCGATGTCGGCAGCTTCGTCGAGCTGGGTCGTTTCGTCACGCACCGCGCCACGGACTTCGGCATGGCCGAGCAACACGTCCCGGGTGACGGCGTGGTCACCGGGCAAGGCACGATCGACGGGCGCAGCGTGTTCGTCTTCGCGCAGGACTTCACCGTGTTCGGGGGCTCGCTGGGCGCCGCACACGCCGAGAAGATCGTGAAAGTGATGGATCACGCCCTGCGCGTGGGCGCGCCGATCATCGGTCTCAACGACTCGGGGGGCGCGCGCATTCAAGAGGGCGTGGAGGCGCTCGGTGGCTACGCCGACATTTTCCTGCGCAACACGCTGGCCAGCGGTGTCGTGCCGCAGCTGAGCGCGATCATGGGACCTTGCGCTGGCGGCGCGGTGTATTCACCCGCGATCACCGATTTCGTGTTCATGGTCGAGAAGACCAGCTACATGTTCATCACCGGCCCGGACGTGATCCGAACCGTGACGCACGAAGAAGTCACGAAGGAAGCCCTGGGCGGCGCACACGCGCACGCCGCCACGAGCGGCGTCTGTCACTTCACCGCCGCGGACGACGCAGGCTGCATCGCGCGCATCCGTGAGCTCGTCGGCTTCCTACCGTCGAACAACACCGAAGAACCGCCACGCCGCCCGACGTCCGATCCGGCCACGCGCGAGGTTCCGGAGCTCGATCGCATCGTGCCCCGCGAGAGCAACAAACCCTACGACATGCTCGAAGTCCTACGCGCGGTCGTAGACGACGGCTCGTTGCTGGAAGCGCACCAAGAATTCGCGCGCAACATCGTGACCTGCTTCGCGCGCATCGCGGGCCGCGTGGTCGGCATCGTGGCCAATCAGCCTGCGGTCCTGGCCGGCGTGCTCGACATCGATGCCAGCACGAAAGCCGCGCGATTCGTGCGCTTCTGCGACTGCTTCAACATCCCGCTCGTGACCTTCGTGGACGTGCCCGGCTTCTTGCCGGGGGTCGAACAAGAGCACCGCGGTATCATCAGTCACGGCGCGAAGTTGCTGTACGCCTTCTGCGAAGCGACCGTACCCAAGCTCACGGTGATCACCCGCAAAGCCTACGGCGGCGCGTACGACGTGATGAACAGTAAGCACATCCGCGCGGACGTGAACCTCGCCTTCCCAAACGCCGAAATCGCCGTGATGGGCGCAGGCGGCGCGGTCAACATCATCCACCAAAAGACGATCGAAGCCTCAGCCGACCCGGCGGCAACACGCGAAGCGTTCGTCGCCGAGTACAAGAACCGCTTCGCCAACCCGTTCCACGCAGCCGAGCTCGGCTTCATCGACGAAGTGATCGAACCCCGCGACCTGCGCAAACGCCTGGCCACCTACCTCGCCCTGTTCGCCAACAAACGCGACCGCAACCCCCCCAAAAAACACGGCAATATTCCGCTGTAACCGCCGTAACCGCTGGGACACGCGGTTCGCTTCGGGAGCGAGAGGGGGCGCTCGCGAGCCAGCATCGCACCTCTCAACAACACGCTATGGCGGCTCAGAACACTCCCTGAATTTAAACCGCCGAGCCGCAGAGATCGCAGAGCCTGCGCAGAGACCAAACAGCGACCCAGCAAGCGGAATGCACCAGCGAACACGCGGAGATTTTTTGGGTTTAGCGATCCGAGTCGCAGCCCGAGTTGTTCACTGCGCGAACCGCTGACCCCAAAATCCCCTCCATCTCCCTCTGATCTCTGCGGCCTCTGCGGCTCGGCGGTTTAAATCTGGGAGCCGCTCACACTCGCACCCCGGTTGTTCCCTGCGCGAGCCGCCGCCGAGTGCGAACCCCAAAATTCCCTCCCTCTCCCTCTGATCTCTGCGATCTCTGCGGCTCGGCGGTTAAAAAATCTGGGAGCCGGTCAGAGTGCACTGAGACGTCGTGGTCAGGGTGCCGTGGTCAGGGTCCGTGGTCAGGGTGTCATTCCGGTGGATCGAAGTAGTCTACTTCGACGCCGCGATGGGTCCTGAAGCGGGTGACTCCGGCGCCGCGCGACACGATGTAGTTCGGCGAGACTGGGACTTTGCCTAGGCCGCCGGGGGTGTCGACGATGAATTTGGGCAGGGCGATGCCGCTCAGGCGGCCTTGCAGCTCGGACATGATGCGAAGGCCCGTGTCGAGCGGCGTGCGTAAGTGGCCGGTGCCGCGCACGGGATCGGTTTGCAGCAGATAGTAGGGCTTGGCGCGTTCGCGGACGAGACCGCGGAAGAGCTCGGTCAAGACTCTGCTGTCGTCGTTGACTCCGCGCAGGAGCACGGTGTGATTCATCACCGGAAAGCCCGCGTCCACCAGCCGGCGCAGGCCCTCGCGCGCCTGCGGCGTGAGCTCCTTCGGGTGATTGAAGTGGGTCATGATCCAGATCGGATGAAAGGGCCGCAGAGCCTGCACGAGCTCGTGAGTGATGCGCTGCGGCAACGCAACCGGCATACGCGTTGCGATGCGGATGGTTTCGATACTGGGGATGCAGCGCACGGCCTGCAGAATGCGCACGATGCGCGTGGTGCTCATGGCCAGCGGATCGCCGCCGCTGATGATCAAATCGCGGATTTCTGGGTGCGCGCGCAGGTATTCGAGCGCCGGCATCAAACGCAGCTCGGAGCGGGGACCGCCGCCGCTGCCGACGATGCGGCTGCGCGTGCAAAATCGGCAATAGATCGCGCAGCGATCGGTCGCGAGCAAGAGAGCGCGATCCGGGTAGCGCTGCACGAGCTCCGGCGCCACCTCGTGCGCTTCTTCGCCTAACGGATCGCGCATGTCGCCCAGGACTTCGCGCCCCTCGAGCGCGTGCGGCACCACTTGCTTTCGGATCGGACAATTCGCATCGTGCCGGTCGCACAACGACAGGTAGTACGGCGTAACCGAGATCGGCAGGCCCGCCCGCTCGGCGGCCTGCGCGCCCGTCAGCTCATCCGGTGTCAGCTGCAAGCGAGCGTGCAACCCTTGCACCGTGCGCACGGCGTTGCGCATCTGCGAGCCCCAATCTTGAGCGTCGGCGTCCGGCAGCAGGCGAAGTCCCGTTGGATCGGGCGGCGGCAGATCGTCGCTATCGGGCGGGACCGAGCTCATCGCGCGCTCGCGGCCGGCGCCGCGCTGGCAGCGTCCGCTTCCGGCACTTTCACTTGGCTGAGCGCCTCGTCATCGACGCTCACGGGATAGCGCTTCTTCAGCTCCTGCTCGAGCTCCGCTTCGCGAGCGCGGATGCGCTGCTGCACGAGCGCGACGCGGATCGTGCGTTCGGCATCCTGGTACGAGCGATCGCGCGCTTCCGTGCGTCCCGTCATACGCACGACATGAAAATGACCGGATTCTGCCACCACGCGATCGAGCACACCGCCCAGCTTGTCGATTTCGAACACAGCGGCCCGCACTGCCTCCGGCACGCGCGGGTTTGCGCCACGCGGGTGTCCGGGCGGACCGACGATGCCCAGGTCACCAGCCAGCTCCGTGGGCGTCGGGCTCGAAGCTTGCGGGGGCTTGTCGAGCGAGACGTGCGTCACGAGCTTGCCCCAGTCCGCCGCGGACGCGCCGAGGGCCTTCTGCAACGCGGCTTTGGCTTGCGCCTCACTGGCGAGCAAGAGGTGAGCCACGCGCCGTCGCTCCGGCTCCTTGAATTCGTCGTGGTGCGAATCGAAGTAGGCGTGCAGCTCCGCCTCCGGAATGTCCGCTGGGCCGGGCACGTTCTGCCGTACCTCGCGCAGCAGCTCTTCTTTCAACATTTGCCGCACTCGCTCCTGGGTCTCCGGCTGCTTGTCCAGGCCGCGACGCTTGGCTTCCTCCGCCAAAAGCTCGACTTGAATGATCTCGTTCAAGAGCTGCTTGCGGCGATCGGGCGATTGGTATCGAAGGCGCTCGAACGGATCCATGCGTTCCAGCGTCTCGGCATAGTCACCGAGCGTGATTTCCCGTTCGCCCACTTTGGCGAGCACCTGCCGGGCCAGCTCCGGGGTCAGCTTTGCCGGCGGGGCAGCGCTCGACACGCCAGCGAGGCCGCCTGCTTGTTTGGGCTTTTCGTGGCAACCCGCAGCGAGCGCAGCAACGAACGGTGCGGCAAGCGAGCAGCACCGGAAAAGGCCGAAGCGAAAAAATGCCGGCATGCGAGAAGCACGGGGATACTACGGGCCCGGCAAAAGCGCCAGAATCGGCCATTGCGCGCGTTCGCAGGCGGCGCTACGGATGGCGGGGTGGAAGAAGAGAATACGGGAAAACTTCGTTACCGACGGGTCATCATCAAGCTGAGCGGTGAAGCGCTGAGCGGTAAGGAAGGCGGCTCCGGCATCGACACCGCCACGCTCAAGGCCACCGCCAGTGAGCTCGCGGAAGTGCACGGAACCGGCGTCCAGCTCGGCTTGGTCGTAGGCGGCGGCAACATCTTCCGCGGCCTACGCGGCGCCAGCGAAGGCATGGATCGCGCGCAGAGCGATTACATGGGCATGCTGGCTACGGTGATCAACGCGCTCGCGTTGCAAGATGCGCTCGAACGCAGCGGCGTGCCGACGCGAGTGATGACGGCGATCGAGATCAAGCAGCTCGCCGAGCCGTACATCCGGCGTCGCGCCATGCGCCATTTGGATCGCGGTCACGCCGTGATCTTCGCCGCCGGGACAGGCAACCCATACTTCTCCACCGATACGGCAGCTTCGCTCCGGGCCATGGAAATCCATGCCGATTGCCTGCTCAAGGCCACCAAGGTGGACGGCGTGTACGACCGCGATCCGCGCCGGCACCCAGACGCCAAGCTGCTGAACAACGTCAGTTACGACCGCTTCCTGAACGACCACCTGGGCGTCATGGACTCGACCGCCGTGGCATTGTGCCGTGAAAACGGCCTGCCCATCCGCGTGTTCAAAATGGTACCGGGCAACATTCGCCGCGTCTGTCATGGCGACCCGGTCGGAACCAGCGTAACCGACAAGGCCGAGTAGTATTCCCGCCCCTTGCTCGGGCGGGCCAAAACAACCGAGAGCGCGTCGCTGCGATCGTCCTCGGCGAAAATCTCACCCCCAAGGCGCGGGTCCGAGCGCGTTTCTAGGCGATCGCCGGCCGCAAACACTGGTGCCGTGCTGAGGCCTTCGGGCTAAGCTTCCGCCACCTGCATGTGGCAATCACTCCCTGAGCTGGGCACGGGAATCGTGTATGCGATTCTCGTCGCCGCCGCGTATACGTTCGCTGTCGCGCTGGCCGCTGGTCGCGGTCGGCCCCGGCTTTTGCAAGCCGCGCGCTTGGGGGCCTACTCGACCTCCGCGTTGGTGCTGTTCGCGGTACTGCTCTTGTCGTACGCGTTCGTGTCGCACGACTTTCGCATTCGCTACGTCGCTCACTACAGCGATCGACGGATGTCGACCGCGTACCTGCTCACGTCGCTGTGGGGCGGCCAGGATGGCTCGCTGCTTTGGTGGTCGCTGCTGCTCTCCGGCTACACCGCCGGCTGCGTGGCTTGGCTCAAGGGTCGCTATCGCGAGCTGCAGCCGTACGTGATCGCCACCTTGATGGTGATCATCGGCTTCTTCGCGATGCTGATGTTGTTCGCTGCCAATCCCTTCGAGACCAGCATTGCTGGCGCGCGTCCGGACGGCGAGGGCTTGAACCCGCTCTTGCAGAACTACTGGATGATCATTCATCCGCCCTGCTTGTACATGGGTTTCGTGGGCTGTTCCGTGCCCTTTGCGTTCTGCGTCTCGGCGCTGGTCACGCGCCGCCTGGACAATGAATGGGTAGTCGCCGTCCGGAAGTGGATGCTGTTCGCGTTCCTGTTTCTGTCCATCGGCAACGTGCTGGGCATGATGTGGGCTTACGAGGAGCTCGGCTGGGGCGGCTACTGGGCATGGGACCCGGTGGAGAACGCAGCCTGCCTGCCGTGGTTCACGGCGGCGGCCTACGTGCACTCGACGATGATCCAAGAGCGCCGCCCGATGCTGCGGGTGTGGAACGTGTTTTTGATCTGCCTCACGTTCTTCCTGACCATCTTTGGCACTTTTCTCACCCGTGCCGGCATCATCACCAGCGTTCACAGCTTCGCTCAGAGCAGCATCGGCAGCTACTTCGTGTACTTCATGGGCGTGATCCTGGGCACCAGCTTGGGCCTGATGGTGTGGCGCCTGCCGGAGCTGAAGAGCAAAGGTCAGATTGAGGCCGCGGCCAGTCGCGAAGCCATGTTCGTGGCCAATAACTGGGCTCTTTTGGGCGGAATGACCTTCATTTTGGTGTCCACCATGTATCCCAAGATCAGCGAGCTTTGGGGTGAGAGCGCGACCGTCGGGCCACCCCACTTCAACCGCTGGATGGGACCTATCGGGCTGATCATTTTCGTGCTGATGGGCCTCGCGCCGCTGTTCGGCTGGCGGAAGACCAGTGGCGCGTCGATCAAGAAGGCGTTCCGCGCACCGCTGATCGCGCTAGCAGTAACGGCCGTGCTGCACTTGGCGTTCGGCGGCTACCTCGGTTACCCGTTCTTCGTGCCGCGCGACGCATTCTATCCGGGCGTGGTCGGCGTGCTGCTGCAAAAGGTCGGCTCCTGTCTACCGGGCATCACCATCGCGCTGTGCGGCTTCAACGTGGCCGTGATCGTGCAGGAGTTCGTGCGCGGGGTGAACGCGCGCCGCGCGGCGGCAGGTAAGCGCGGGGAGGACGAATCCCCGCTGCTCGCGCTGTTCCGGTTGGTCGAGAAGAATCGCCGTCGTTACGGCGGTTATATCGTGCATTTGGGCATCGTTTCGATGTTCATCGGCTTCACCGGCACGGCTTGGAACATCGATCGCGAGACGGCCATGGTGCCCGGACAGACCACCCACATCGGCGAGTACGACTTGAAGTACGAAGGCTCACGCCGCTGCCCGGGCAACCCCAAGTGCAGCGCGGCCGAGCAGGCGGACATCGAGAAGATCATGATCTTCGCCGATCTCGAGGTCACGCGTTCGGGCAAGCCCCTCGGTCACGTGCACCCCGCGAAGTTCATCTACCACGCGTCCCCAGACGGCCCGACTACCGAAGTTGCCATGATGCGCTCGCTGCACGAGGACCTGTACACGGTCGTGGGCCAAATCGATCCTCAGTCGAAGCGGGCCACGTTCCAATTCCACGTGAACCCCTTGGTGTCTTGGATTTGGATTGGGCTCTTGATCCTGATCACCGGCACCGTCACCTCTCTGTTCCCCGAGCTCAGCCTGGGTGAGGTCGGCGCCTGGTCGTATGTGCGTTCCGCGGCCGGCGTTGCCGCCGGCACGGGCTTCGCGATCTGGATGGCCATGGCATCCGGCACGGCCTACACGCACGAACGTCCCCAGGCGACGGCGCGTCCCCAGGCAGCCGCTTCGACTCACTCGTTCAGGCAGCTGCCCACCGCCGGACTGGGTGCGGCCGGCTTCGTCGGCTTGGCGTTGGGCTCGGTGGTCTCGTTCGGACGCCGCCGACGAGTTGATGTTAATACCCCGCGCGACTGACGGATGAACAATCGCTTGCCTCGCATGACTGTGGTCCGTTGGGCCGCGCCACTCACCACCTTATTCGCAGCTATCATCGCTGGCACGCTGTTCGGCGTCCAGCTGGTGGTGCTGACCCTGGCCGCAGCCGCACTGCTGCTCGTGATCTGGTTACTCTGGAGCAGCGTACAAGCGCTGGCCGGTGAATCCGAGCTGACCTTCGAAGAAGCGTTCAGCTTGGGCGCTCGCTCGGCGGAAGAGGAACAAAAGCGAGCCGTTCTGCGCGCGCTCAAAGATCTCGAATACGAGCGCAGCGTCGGTAAGATCAGCGAAGAGGACTATCACGACTATGCTGCGCGCTACCGCGCCGAAGCCAAGCGCTTGATCCAGAGCTTGGACGAGAATTTGGCCGAAGGCAGGAAGCAGGTCGAGCAAGAGCTCGAGCGGCGACTGAGCAAGCCAGTGAGCAAAGCCAAGCAGGCTGACTCGTCCGGGAGCAGCGCCGAAGCCGACGCGGGTACCGAAGGCGAGCGGACCAGCGATCACTCGCTGCCGCCGACGCCCAACGCGCAGGCCACGCACGAGTGCCCAGCATGCCAAGTGAAGAACGAGCTCGATGCGCGCTTCTGCAAAGCGTGCGGCAAGAGCATGGCCGAAGCCGAGGAGAGTGTGCCGTGACCGCCGTTCGACATCTGATCGCTTTCTGCCTCGCGCTCTCGCTTCCCGTTGCCCAGGCGCGCGCGGCAGACGCGGCGCCCAGTGCGAGCGCGCGCCCCGCCGCCGCTCCCGCGGCCAACAATGGGCACGAGGCCACACCCGCGCCGGATGCCAACGAAGCCTCAGCCGCGGCGCCTGCGGTTCCGGCGGGCCATCCGGGCATGGGCAACGGTGAGCCCCAGGCAGACGTGAACGACGCCAGTCCCGGCCTCGCTCCGGGCACGATTTCCGCCACGATCGTGAGCGACCGAGGCATCCCGCTCGCGGGCCAGCAAGTGCGCCTCGGGATCATGTTTCAGAAGATCGCCGAGGGTGAGTCGCGCTCCGAAAAATTCGCGCAAACCGACGCACAAGGCAACGTCGAGTTCACGGGGCTCGCTCGCAGCAGCGACCACGCTTACCGCGTGACCGTGCAAGCAGGAGCTGCCAGCTACCAGACGTCGCCCTTCAACTTGAAGCAGGACATGGGGCAGCGCGTCGTCTTGCACGTGTTCCCGACTACCTCGGACAGCGAGCGTGTTCCGTTCGGCATGCGCGGCTACCTGTACGTGGAGACACGCGATGACGTGTTTCAGTTCGAAGCCATGTTCCGCGTCTTCAATGTCGGCCAAATCACCTGGGTGCCAAACGACGTGGTCATCCAATTGCCCAAGGGCTTCAAGGCCTTCAAGGCACAAGAGGGCATGACGGATGTGCGCTTCGAGCAGGTCGACGGCGTGGGCGCGCGCCTCAAAGGCACTTTTCCTCCCGGTCAGGCGGAAGCCTCGTTTCGCTTTCAACTCGCCAAATCCAGCGAGGATTCGCTGATTTTCCGCATGTCGGTGCCACCGCACGTGGCCGAGATGCGCGTGATCGCCGAAGCGTCGGCGGCGATGAACCTGTCAGTCGACGGCTTCCAACCACCTGTCCCGACTGCCAATCAGAACGGTCAACGCGTGTTGGTCGCGGTCAAGCAGCTGCGTGACCGCAACGAAGAAATCAAGGATTTCACGGCCACGCTGTCGGGCATTCCGACTCCGGGCCCCGGGCGTTGGTTCGCACTGGCGATCGCGGGCTGCATGGCCACTTTCGGCGTGTTTGCGGCCCGTGGCGCGTTCGACGATGCCGCTTCCGGCAAGGACGTGGCTGCCGACAAGAAGCGCGCACGAGAGCTGCTGCTGGCCGAGCTCGTGGCGCTCGAGGCTGCCCAACGCGAGCAGCGCATTGGACCCCGCTCCTACCAACAGAGTCGCATCGCGCTGATCGACGCCGTGGCTCGCCTCGGGCTGCCAGCCATGGCGGGCCCGGCCCGCAAGAAGGGCAAGATCATGACCCTGCGCAAGCGCCCCAAATCGGCCGTCCAGAAGGGCTGACCGGAGGCCCTTTTGGTGGCTCGAGCCACCGGGACAGCCTGGGGACAAGCCTCTGGAATGTCCGGGTACGAAGGCTGTGGAAAGACGCCTCCCGCCAGTTATCCCATGCCCGTCCCGATCCGCGTCCCGGGCAAGTCCACAGCGCAATTAGCCAATTACTTGACTAATTTCCGGACCTTCCAGAATTGCCCACAGTCCGCACAGGCTCTACGAGTACGGCTCTTAATTTATAAATAATAAGAGAGAAGAGAGAGAAGGGATCCCGTCCTGGCCTGGCCATTCTGGCCGAAAGGCCGAATCGAGCACAGCCTGACGGACCCCTAGCGCCTCAGCGAAACCGCGGGTAGACGTGGGCGCTCAATGCACGTCGTCGTCGCCAAGAAAGACCTGCTCCGAGTTCTCGCGCGCTGCCAGGGCGTAGCGGACAAAAAGAGCACCATGCCGGTACTCGGCAATGTCTTGCTCGAAGTCTCGGGCACCGATCAACTGCGCTTGGCAGCGACTGATTTGTATCTCGCCGTCAGCGGCAAGATCCCAGCGAAGGTCGAGAGCGGTGGAGCCATCGCGATCGGCGCGCGTGACTTGTTCGAGCGCGTGAAGTTGATGCCTGACGGTCAGATTTCGATCGTCACTTCGGGCGGTGCAGCAACCACGATTCGCGCCGTCGGAGCATCACGCCGTTTCACGCTGCACGGCATTCCCGGCGAAGAATTTCCGAGCCTGCCGCAGCCGGACGAAGCCGCTACGCAGCTCACGATTCCGATCAGCACCGTGTCGTCGTTGATCGCCGGTACTTACTTTTCGATCTCGACCGACGAGACGCGCTTGCACTTGAACAGCGCTTTGTTCGAGTGGGAGGGCGACCGCGTGCGCATGGTCACCACCGACGGTCATCGCCTTTCGAAGATGGACGCTGTTTTGCCGGGCAAGCAAGCCTCGGCCACCATGCTCATTCCGCTCAAGGGCGTGCTCGAGCTCAAGCGCTTGTGCGACGAAGCCAGCGAAGAGTCGGGCTCGAGCGAGATCCGTATCTCGCAGAGCGGCCCGAATGCCTTCTTCCAACTGGCAGGCTTCCAGTTCAGCGTGAAGCTGGTCGACGCGCAGTTCCCGCCCTACCAGCAGGTCATTCCGGAGCACAGCGAGCAGAAGGTGCGCGCGCCCCGTGCTCAGCTCGCGGACGCGCTACGGGCCGTTTCCGTGGCAGCAAGCGACCGCACCGGTGGCATCAAGCTCACCCTCGCCGGCGGCAAGATGCGCTTCGAGAGCGAGAACCCCGACAGCGGCGAAGGCTTCGACGAAGTGAACGTCGACTACGCAGGTCCGGAGCTCACGGTCGGCTTCAACGCCCGTTACTTCTTGGACGTGCTCACCGCGATCTCTTCGGAAGAGATCGAGCTCTCGGTCAGTGGTGAGCTCGATCCGGCGGTGGTTCGCCCGGTAGCCGAGACCACGACTTCGTATTTGTCCGTGATCATGCCGATGCGCATTTGACGCGCTCGCGCTTCGGCTGAGGCCATGGCGTGACGGCGCTGATTCGCTTCCAGAACGTCACCGCGCGGGCGTTTCGTAACCTCGCGTTGGTCGAGCTCGAGCCCGCGCCGGGCTTGAACGTGATCTCGGGAGACAATGGCCAGGGCAAGACCAGCTTGCTCGAGGCGCTGTACTTCGTGGCCGTCACGCGCAGCTTCCGCGCCGAGAAGCTCGTGAGCTTGATCCAAGACGGACAAGAGTTTGCCAGCGTGCGCGCCAAGATCTTGGACGGCGACCACACGCGCGAGCAACGCGCCGTGCTGGGCCACAAACAGCGCAGCGTGCTGCTCGACGGCAAGAAGCCGGAGCGCTTGGTGAGCTATGCCACGCGCACGCCCGTGGTCGTATTTCACCCGGGTGACGTCGAGCTAGTGAACGAAAGCGCCGCGGCGCGCCGCAAGCTCCTGGATCGCGTCGCTCTGTACATGGATCCGTACAGCAGTGACGCGCGCCTACGCTACACGCGCGCGCTGCGCGAGCGAAAGATGGCGCTCGACTTGCGTGGCCCGCAAGCTCGAGAGCTCTCGGCATTCGAGCAGGTCATGGCCGAGCATGGGGCGCGCTTTGCTCGTGCGCGAAGGGACGCGGCCGAACGCTTGCTGACCGCGCTGACGCCTGCCTTCCAACGCATGGCACAACCGGGGCTCGAGCTGCACGCCAAGTACCGGCCGGGTGGCGCGCTGGACGTGGCCGAGTTCGCCGCCGAGCTCGGCGCGCGACGGGTGCGTGACGCGCGCCAACGCGCGGCTTCCTTCGGCCCACAACGTGACGAGATCCAACTGGTCGTCGATGGACGCTCCGCACGCCATCACGCTTCACAAGGTCAACAGCGCATCTTGACCCTGGCCTTGAAGGTAGCCGAGCTCGAGTGCGTGCGTGAGGCGCGCCGCGCACACCCGGTGCTGCTCTTGGACGACGTTTCTAGTGAGCTCGACCCGGCCCGAACCGGCGCCGTCTACGACTTCCTGCGCGAAACTCAGAGCCAGGTTTTCGTGACCACGACGCGGCCCGAACTGTTTCCGACACCCGGTGCAAGTACCCTCGAACGCGCCGACTGGAGCCTCGTTTCGGGGGCCCTGAAGGCGCTTTGAATCGGCGCCCGAAAAACCCTCACGCAAGCCCTCAATCCAGCGGAATTTAGGCCGGATTCAGCTTGCGTGGCGCTTGGTTCGTGACTATAAAAACCAGGTCGAATTCGAGACCTCTCCGGCCTTTTGCCGTGTCGGTTTCGTAAGCCAGACCAGGACCTCCAAGTTGACGACCGAGGCAGCAGAAGACCAACCGCGCTCCGCGGAGACTTACGACGCGCGAAACATCACCGTGCTGGAAGGCCTGGAGGCCGTGCGCAAGCGCCCAGGCATGTACATCGGTGACGTGCACGACGGTTCGGCCCTGCACCACCTGGTGTGGGAAGCCGTAGACAACGCAGTCGACGAGCACTTGGCCGGCTTCTGCGACGGCTTCGTCGTCACCGTTCATTTCGACGGTTCGGTCACGGTCGAAGACAACGGTCGCGGCATTCCCGTCGGCATCATGGAAGACCGCGGCGTCAGCGCGGCCGAGGTCGTGATGACGGTGCTGCACGCGGGCGGCAAGTTCGACCATTCGAGTTACAAGGTCTCTGCCGGCTTGCACGGCGTAGGCGTGAGCGCGGTGAACGCGGTGTCAGAGGTCTTGCGCCTGGAAATCAAGCGCGAGGGCAAGGTCTGGTTCCAGGAGTATCGGCGCGGTGTACCGCAGGCGCCGTTGGCCGCGATTGGCGAGTCCGACCAAACGGGCACCAAGGTCACCTTCAAGCCCGACCACGAGATCTTCACCAACCTCGAGTACGACTACGACATCCTCGCCAATCGTCTGCGCGAGCTGTCGTTCCTGAACTCCGGCTTGTCCGTGAAGTTGGTCGACGAACGCGCGACCGGCCGCAGCGATCATTATCAATACAAGGGCGGCATTCGTGAGTTCGTCCGGCTGCTGGCCCAAGCCAAAGAGCCCGTCCACGAAGACGTGATCGCCTTCACTGGTGAGTTTCCGACCGGCGACGGCAAAGGCACTGCGGTGGTCGATCTGGCCCTGCAGTGGACCAACTCCTACGCGGAACAGATCCTGCCGTACACGAACAACATCCACAACAAGGATGGCGGCACTCACCTGACTGGCTTGCGTGGCGCGCTGACTCGCTCGCTGAACAACTACGGTACGGCCAACAATCTGTTCAAAGAGGCCAAAACAGGCCTGACCGGTGACGATACGCGTGAAGGCGTGATCTGCGTGATCCACGTCAAACATCCGGATGCCAGCTTCGACTCACAGACCAAGTCCAAGCTGGTCTCGAGTGACGTGAAGGGCATCGTGGAGAACGCCGTCAGCGAGCACTTGGCGGTGTACTTCGAAGAGCACCCGCAAGTGGCACGCAAGATCTTGGAGAAGGCCGTGATGGCCGCCAAGGCACGCGACGCCGCGCGCAAGGCCCGTGAGGTCGTACGCAAGGGCGTGCTCGACGGCTCCTCGCTGTCCGGAAAGCTGGCGGATTGTCAGAGCAAAGATCCGACCATCTCCGAGATCTACATCGTCGAGGGTGAGAGCGCCGGCGGCAGCGCCAAGCAAGGCCGCGATCGGCATTTTCAAGCCATTCTTCCGCTGAAGGGCAAGATTTTGAACGTCGAGCGCGCGCGCCTCGATCGCATGCTCGCTTCGCAAGAAGTGGCCACGCTGATCTCCGCGCTCGGCTGCGGTATCGGCGACAACGGCGGCTTCGATCTTTCGAAGCTCCGCTATCACAAGATCATCCTGATGACCGACGCCGACGTCGACGGCAGCCACATTCGCACGCTGCTGCTCACCTTCTTCTACCGGCAGATGCGGGACGTGATCGAGAACGGCTACCTGTTCATCGCGCAGCCTCCGCTGTTCGGCGTGCGCAAGGGTAAGAAGTACCAGTACCTGAAGGATCAGTCGGCGCTCGACCGCTTCTTGATGGAGAACGGCATCGAAGACATGGCCGTGCAAGCCAGCACGGGCCACACCTTGTCGGCGCCCTTGTCCGGCATGCCGCTGTTCAACCTGGCCTCACGCCTGCGCGCGATGCGCAACATCTTGGCCAAGATCGATCGCCGCTGTGACGCGCGCGTGGTGGCCGCGCTGCTGCGCGCAAAAGCCATGACTTTGGCTGATTTCCGCAACCACGCGACCGTCGAAGCAGCGGCCCAGAGCCTGCAAAAGTACTTGGAAGAGCGCTATCCGGATCTGATGCCGCTGAGCGTGAACGTGGAATGGGAAAAGGCGCACGACGCAGGTCGCCTGAGCGTGAAGTTCCGTCCCGGCGCCTCGGCGCGGCCCGCGGTCGCTGATTGGGAGCTGGCTGAGTCCGCTGAGTATCAAGAGCTGCTCTCGATCGAAGAGGACATCCGCTCGATCGGCGCCATGCCCTACAGCGTGAAGGTCGGTGATGGTGAGCCGCGCGTTTTACCGGACCCCGAGGCGCTGGAAGCGTTCATCTCCGAACGCGGCCGCAAGGGCATGCAGATCACGCGCTACAAGGGTCTGGGCGAAATGAACGCGGACCAGCTGTGGGACACGACCATGAGCCCGGACGCGCGCACGCTGCTGCAAGTCAAAGTGAACGACCCTGTGCGCGCGGACGAGCTGTTCAGTGTGCTGATGGGTGACCAGGTCGAGCCGCGCCGCAAGTTCATCGAGGACAACGCGTTGAACGTCCGCAATCTGGACATCTAGCTCTCGGTCTTCTGCAATCGCTGGTTGCCATAGCGGCAGCCCCGCATCGCTACGATGTCACGCGCATTTTCTGCGAACGTGGCGCTTTGGGCTGCCCGTGGCCGAGCCCTGACCAGCGGCCGCTCGCAGGCGCAGCGACGCGGTACGACGCCATCACTTGGAATTGCGGGCGGCAAACAGCTTTTGTCGGATTCCGCTACTCGTGTTTGAGATAGCCGCGCACCGGCTGTGTCCAGTTGGCTCAACTCCAAGTCTCGTCACTCCTTCGCGACAGCACGAATCTTTCACTGTTTTCGGCGGTTCCGCGCGTGCTGTGCGCTGGCGCGGCATTCGGGGCAAAGCAGCGTCCATGCGTGAGATAATGCTCATGCTGCGATCTCGAATTGCTCAGGGTGCGCTTCCGCGACGTGCATCGCGAATCAGTCGCTTTGGCTCACGCGCCCATTGCGAAGCCCCGCTGGCCCGGTTTACTCTACGCCTTACGAGGGCTTGCTTGAGTCTCCGGGAGCGCCCCGGGGTTTCGGGCAAAGCGTTACTAGTCACTGCGGTCAGAAAGGAGGGGCTGCCCAGCGCAAGCCAATGGTGCCCCTCGCACCGGGTGCGTTCGCCGGGTAGCGCGGGATTCCGATGGCGGAGAAAGGCACTACAAAAAAGGTCGGTCGGCTCATTCGCTCAGCACGCATGCATCGCGGGTTGACGCAGAAGGATTTGGCCAAAAAGCTCGGAGTTCGTTCAGGGAGCTATGTGGGAATGCTCGAGTCGGGTCTATGCAAAGGCATTGGCATTGGTCGGCTCGAAGAAATTGCCTCGTTTCTTCACGTGAACGGCGTCGAGCGTTACCGCTGGTTCGCCGCCGCGGGACATCTGCATCCACCGCTGTTCGGGGCATTGATGAAAAGCCCGGAATTGTGGGACGAAGTCGTGCAGCTGCTCGGTGGACCACTGCGCGCTCGGTCGCGCAGGAAGGCGCGAGCTTGAACGAAGCCGAGCGCCAGCGGCGCGCATTCCCCGGCCCATTTCAGCCTTAACCTACACTCCGGCGGCGCGTGTACCGCCGCCGGAAGGGCTCGCGTCCGACCCGCCCACATGGAACACTACGTTCGATGTCTTGGCGAACCCTCCGTCTCCTGTGTGTCTGCGCAGCCCTTGCAGCCAGCGCGGTGCCCGCCTGTGGCGGTAGTGCCTCCGATTCGAACCTCGGGCGGGCCGGAGGTGGCAGCGGCGGCCGCTTGGGCGCCGGCGGCAACGGGTCCGTCGCTCGGGCGGGCACGTCGGGGACTGCCGGGAGCGCGCAGCCGGCACCAGTCAGCTGCGGCACTGCGATGTGCAGCCCTGTCGTGATCCCATTCCCAGTCCCAACCGGGTTCACGATCCCCGGCTGCTGCGCAGACGCCGAGACGAACCACTGCGGCCTCGATTCTTCGGTGCTGGCCATGGTTGCTCCGACATTCTCCGAAGCCTGTCAGCCGCTCGCGCAGCCAGGCAGCGCGGACTCGAGCTGCCCGAACAGCCCGAAGGTGGCATTGCAGGACAGCGGGGTAACCATCGATTTCCCAGGTTGTTGCCGCCCGGACCATACCTGCGGCTACCAGCTCAACTCGATCGCGGGCGCGTTCAAGCTCGGCCTGGGTTGCGTGGATTCCACTCCGTTTCTCGACGGAGGCGCGCCGCAGCCATGTGGTGAGACAGGCGCGGCTGGTGCCGCTGGCGCGGCTGGCACCGCCGGAGACGGCAGCGGTGCGGGCGCTGGTGGGGATTCGAGCGGAGCGGCCGGCACGGCTGGAGAGTCCGCGAGCTCGGGCGCAAGCGGCTGATTTTCGTGGGGCATTGCCGCGCCGACCGCGGCGCACGGGCGCCCCTTGATCCAGCGCACGCGAGCCTTACGTTGCTCTCGCACTGTTCGAGTGCTTGACCACGGAGTGAACGCCGATGCGCATGGATCGTTTGACCAGCAAGAGTCAGGAAGCACTGCAGAGCGCCGCTGCCAACGCCTCGCGGCGCGGCAACCCGGAGCTCATTCCCGAGCATTTGCTCGTGGCAATCTTGGAGCAAGAGGGCGGTGTCGGTGCGGCCTTGGCGCAGCGCGCCGGCGCGGATCCCAAGGCTTTTGCCAAAGATCTGAACGCGCGCGTCGAAGGTTTGCCGAAAGTGAGCGGGGGTGCCGAGCCGAGCTTCGGTCGTCGCACGGTGCCGCTGATGAACCAAGCAGAGGACGAGGCCAAGAAGCTCAAGGACGACTTCGTGTCGGTCGAGCACTTCTTGCTCGCGGCCATCAAGCACGACAAGGACGTGCAAGCGGTGGCCGATCGGCATGGCCTTTCGTACGACAAGCTGGTGCGCGCCATGGCTGAAATTCGCGGCTCTCAGCGCGTCACGGACCAAAACCCGGAGGGTAAGTTCCAGGCGCTCGAGAAGTACACCCGCGACCTCACCGCCCTGGCCAAGCGCGGCAAAATCGATCCCGTGATCGGGCGCGACGAAGAGATCCGGCGCGTGATGCAGGTGCTCTCGCGTCGCACCAAGAACAACCCCGTGCTGATCGGCGAACCGGGCGTGGGTAAAACCGCGATTGCCGAGGGCATTGCCCACCGCATCGCCAAGGGGGACGTGCCCGAGTCGTTGAAGGACAAACGCATCCTGGCCCTCGACTTGGCCAGCATGGTGGCGGGCTCGAAGTTCCGCGGTGAGTTCGAGGACCGCCTGAAAGCCGTGCTGAAGGAAGTCGAGAGCTCTTCGGGCAGCATCGTCCTGTTCATCGACGAGCTGCACACGCTGGTCGGTGCGGGCGCCGCCGAAGGCGCGATGGACGCGGCCAATATGCTCAAGCCCGCGCTGGCGCGGGGTGAGCTGCGGGCGATCGGCGCGACCACACTCGATGAGTATCGCAAGCACATCGAGAAGGACGCGGCTTTGGAGCGGCGTTTCCAGCCGGTGATGGTCAGCGAGCCCACCGTGGAAGACACGATCGCCATCTTGCGCGGCTTGAAGGAGCGCTACGAGGTGCACCACGGCATTCAGATCACCGATTCCGCGCTGGTCGCGGCCGCGGTGCTCAGCCAACGCTACATCGCCGATCGCTTCTTGCCGGACAAGGCCATCGATTTGGTCGATGAGGCGGCCAGCAAGATCAAGATGGAGATCGACAGCTTGCCGTTCGAGATCGATCAAGTGCAGCGCAAATTGCTGCAGCTTCGCATCGAAGAGCAGGCGCTCACGCGCGAACGCGACAAGGGCAGCAAAGCGCGTCTGGAAGAGCTGCGTCGTGAAGTGGCCGAGCTGAACGAGCAGCGGGACGGCATGCGTGCCCAGTGGCTGCGCGAAAAGGAGATCATCGAGCGCCTGCGCAAGAACCAGGCGGAGCTGGAGGAGCTGCGTCAGCAGTCCGAAGGCGCGCGCCGCGCCGGCGATCTGGGAAAAGCCGCCGAAATTCAATACGGCCGCATCCCGAACATCGAAAAAGAGTCGGAGAAGGACCGCGCAGAGCTCGCGCGCGTGCAGGCCAATGGCTCCTACCTGAAGGAAGAGGTCAGCGAGGAAGACATCGCGGCCATCGTCTCCAAGTGGACCGGCGTGCCCGTGTCCAAGATGCTGGAGGGCGAGAAGCACAAGCTGATCCACATGGAGGAGAGCCTACGAAAGCGCGTGATCGGGCAAGAGCCCGCCTTGATCGCGGTGGCCAACGCCGTGCGCCGTTCGCGCGCGGGCCTGGGTGACGACAAGCGGCCGATCGGTTCGTTCTTGTTTTTGGGTCCCACGGGTGTCGGCAAGACCGAAACAGCTCGGGCCTTGGCCGAGTTCTTGTTCGACGACGAGCGCGCGATGATTCGCATCGACATGAGCGAGTACATGGAACGCCACGCCGTTTCGCGGCTGATTGGCGCGCCGCCCGGTTACGTCGGCTACGACGAAGGCGGTCAATTGACCGAGCCCGTGCGCCGTCGCCCGTACTCGGTGGTGTTGTTCGATGAGGTCGAGAAGGCCCACCCGGACGTGTTCAACACGCTGCTGCAGCTGCTCGACGACGGGCGGCTCACCGATGGTCAAGGCCGCACCGTCGATTTCAAGAACACGGTCGTGATCTTGACCAGCAACATCGGCACTTCCGAGCTGGCCGCGATCGAAGACCGCCGTGACTTGAGCGCGGAGGAGCGCGAGAAGGCTAGCCAAAAGGCCGTGCAAGACGCGCTACACGCCCACTTCCGCCCGGAATTTTTGAATCGCCTCGACGAGGTGGTGGTCTATCACCGGCTGGATCGCAGTGAGCTGCGGCACATCGTCGAGATCCAATTGGGCTATCTGGTGGGCCGTTTGGCCAAGCGCGATCTAGGCTTCCAGATCACGGACGCGGCCAAGGAATTCTTGGCCGAAGCCGGTTGGGACCCGCAATTTGGCGCCCGTCCGCTCAAGCGCGCCATTCAAAGGCTGGTCGAAGACGCGCTCGCGCGTCGAGTCTTGGAAGGCGCCTTCGCAGCGGGGGAGGTGGTGTACGTGGACCACGATCCCGAAGCTTCCGCCCTGACCTTCACCAGTCGTCCCAAAAGCGAGCCCGCGCCCGAGCCAATCCGTCGGCCCAACGCCTCCTTGAACTGAGCGGGGCGCGCCTCGCTCAGCCTGCGGGCTCGTGCCCGCGCTGCGCCACTCGGCGCACCAGGGCCAGGCCGGCGAAGGCGGCCCTGCGGCGCACTTGTTCGCGGTTACCCGAGAACACGACGCGCCGGTCGCTGATGCCGGCCGCGGTGGCCACGGCGAAGTGCACGAGTCCCACCGGTTTCTCGGGCGTGCCGCCGGTGGGGCCCGCGATGCCGCTCAACGACAGGGCGATATCGGCGCTGAAGGCGAGGCGCGCGCCCTCGGCCATGGCGCGCGCGACCTCTGCACTGACCGCCCCAAAGCGCGCCAATAGCACCGCGGGCACGCCCAGGAGGGCGATCTTGGACTCGTTCGAATAGGTCACTGCGCTGCCGCGGAACACCGCGCTGGCGCCGGAATGCTGGGTGAGCAGCTCCGAGACCAGGCCACCGGTGCAGGATTCGGCCAACGCCAGGGTCTGCCCCTTTTCCTGCAGCAGCGAGCACACCGCTTCTGGAAAACGCGCCTTGCCCTGACCGAAGATCACCTCGTCGCCGAGCCGCTCGTAGACGGCGCGTGCGCCGCGTTCGGCGCGCTCCTGGGCGCTCGCAAGGCTCTCCGCGCGCGCCAGCACTTTGACCTCGATTTCAGGCATCGTCGCCCGATAGCCGATCACGACACCGAGCTCGGCTTCGATCCCCGCTAGGCGATCGTTCACTTCGCTTTCTGGCAAGCCGAAGGTGCGCAGCAAGACCTGAAAATGCCGGTCGCCGAGCAGCGGCAGGATCGCCGGCTCGACGAACGACTCGAACATCACTTTCATCTCGAAGGGCACGCCCGGCATGAAGTAGGCGAGTGCGTGATTCAGCTTGAGCTCGAAGCCAGGCGCGGTGCCGTTCGCGTTGGGCAAAATCCGGGCGGTGCGCGGAAAATCAGCCTGTTTCGCGTTGGATTGCGCCATCTGCCGGCCGAACCGCGTGAGCCGCTCGCGGATCGCCTCGAGCGAGGCCTCGTCGCGCACCAGCTCGACGCCGGCCAAGCGCGCGGCGCACTCGGTGGTGATGTCGTCGGTGGTCGGGCCGAGCCCGCCCGTGCACACCACCACTTCGTGCGCTTGGGTGAGCCGCGTGAGCGAAGCCTCGATGCGCCTGCGATCATCGTCGACGCAAGCGATGTCCGCGACTTCGAAGCCGATCCTGGTCAGCGCTTCGGCCAGCCAGGTGGCGTTGCTATTCTGAAGCTCACCGCGGGTAAGCTCGGTCCCAATGCACAAGATCGCGGCCGACATGGCGCAGGGATACCACGCCCTCGCCGCTATTTCGCGGCGTTGTCGGGCGCGTACGCGCAGCGAAAGCCGATGTGTGCGGCGCGCGTTTCGCCGGCTTCGACTGCCCAGACCTTCAGGTCGGCCGCCAGCTCCGAGCGAAAGGATCCGCCGCGCGCGGCGATCGAGCCGTCCTGTTCGACGGTCCACTCTGCGACGTTGCCCGCCAGATCCAGAACGCCCTCGGGGGTCGCACCATCCGGCCGCGCGCCTGCCAGATCGGGTCCCTGGCCCTGGTGCGCGCAGGGCCCCGTGACCAATCCGAAGCTGGCCCGCCGACAGACGAGGCCGGTGTTGCCCCACGGATAGCGGCGACCGGCGCTGCCGGCTGCGGCGAACAGCCATTCATCGGCACTCGGCAGCCGGCCAGCGACGAAGGCGCAGAACGCTTTTGCTTCAGCGGGACTGACGTTACGCACCGGGCGCCCCGCTTCTAGATCGGGGGAGAGTTTGGGGCAGGCGCCGGCCGCCGCGCAGATCCGGAAGCGCCCCACGGTGACCTCGGCACGGTCGAGGGCAAACGCTGCCACGCTCACTTCGTGCAGCGCTTGCTCCGGGCCTTCCCAATCGGATGCGCCGAAATGGCTGGTTCCGCCGGCGATTGCCACGCGCGTCGTGGGCAGTAGGCACGCGCTCGAGTCGTCTCGAACCATCGCGCTCGCGCAGGCGCTGGCTGGGCCCGTGCATTGGCCGGTGCTGGCGATCCCCTGACCCACGCCACAGCAACGCGCCTCGAGCGCTACCAGGCCGGGCGGACAGCGCGCGGGTAGGCGTCGCTCCGATTGCGCGAAGCGCACGCTGATCGCGATCGAGGCCAACGCCGCAACCACCGCCGCCAAGGCGTAGTTGATGCGCGTGATTCGGATCTTGGCCACGTCAGGGCCGCGCAAGATAACGCGAAACCGAGCCGCCCATCAGCAGGGCTCGGCGAAATAGGGCACGTCGCTCAGGAAAGAGCGGTTGTACGAGCCGGGGCGCAGCACCGAGCGCATGCGCAGCGGGCCGTCTGGGCCGAGCAACAGCGAGCCGCCGCTGCCGTCGAAGTCGACGATCGCGCTCGGGGTGAGCCTTCGGTTGTCGATGGCGGTGAGCACCTTGCTCGGGCCATCCGGGCCGGCCTCCCACAGCGCGCTCAGGCTGGCCGAGAAGCCCGTGCAGCTCGAGCCCGCCTCGACGCTGACGAACAACAGTGCAGGCTGGCCGGGCAGCGCGAGCTTCGAAACACTGCGCCGCGCGTCTCGATCGTCCCAAGCCCCCTCGAGCTCCGGGTGTTCGCTGCGAAAGCGCGCTTGCAGCGCGAGGTATGCCGGCAAGCGACGAAAGGCGGCCATCACGGCCGCGCCGATTTCGGCGGACGCCGGCTCGGGCGCGGCGATCGTGGGTGCTGGCAGATTGGGATCGACGGCCAGCAGCGCGCCCTTGCAGGGCGCAGAGAACTCCGCAACGAGCGTGCGACCACCGACCGCGGACAATCGCCAAATCTCCCGCGCGATCGTTTCGGGCGGGATGGGCGGTCCGTCGGCGCAACCTTCCCAGTGCTCGGCGGTGCGCGGGTCGGGCGTGATCTGCGCGCGCAGCGCGAAGCGTTGCAAGCGCGTTTCGCAGACCGCGCCGGTCGCGCCCAGTACTTTCACGGGGCGCCCGAGCCAGCCGCGGAGCGCTTGCGGTAGCCGCGCCACGGGCACGTTGCGCGTGGCGCTATTGTCACCCGTTAGCGTGATTGGTCCGTCCGCCCAAGCCGGGTTCGGCTTGGCGTCGAGCAGGGCGCTCCTCTCGTCCGCCAGCCACAGTCCGGGCTGTGCGCGAAGTGGGCTCAGCGCGGCGCTGGGCGGCGCGGTTTTGAGCGAGGAAAGTGCGAGCGGCGCAAGGCCTGGGGGAGCGCAGGCGCTGGCGTTCGGGAGCGCGTTTGCGCTCGCGCTCGCGCTGACGACCGCGCTGGGCCGCGGGAGCACGGGCGTTGCTGTGGCAAGCTTTGGCTTTTTCGGAGGCTCACTGCGCGGACGGCAGGCCAGTGATTGCGTCGCGAGCAGGGCGCAGCCGAGCGCCCAGGCGCCCAGCTCAAGCTTCGAGGCTGACATCACTCTCGAGCGCCTCGCCGCGCAGCAGGCGTTCCAAAGTCGGTTCATCGATCACGCGCGCGCCGAACTTTTTGGCGGAGTCGGTCTTGGCTTTGCCGACCTTTTCGCCGATCACCAAATAGCTGGTGCCCTTCTTGACCTTGTCGTGCACCTCTCCGCCGGCCGCGCGGATCGCGTCGTGCACGTCTTCGCGCTTGCGCGAGAGCACGCCGGTGACGCAGAACGACGAGCCAGAGAGCGGCCCGGTGGCGGCGGCGCGCGCCTTGGGCTGCGGAGTCGAGACCTTCAGACGCGCGAATTTCTCGAGCAAGCGGCGATTTTCCGGGTCCTCCAAGTAGCGGCGCACGCTGTCCACCATCTTCGGTCCGAAGCCCGAGATCTGAGCCACGTGCTCGAGCACGTGGTCCGAGCCCCAGGAGATCAGATTCTCCAGCGACTCGGCTGCTTCGGCCAATTGCTTGGCGGCGACTTGCCCGACGTGCTCGATGCCAATGCCGGTGAGCAAGCGATCGAGCGGCTGCGCGCGCGACTTCTCGATCGAGGAGATCACGTTTTCGGCGCTCTTCTTGCCCATGCGCTCGAGCGCCTCGATCTGCGGCACAGTCAGCTCGTACAGATCGGACACGTCCGCCGCGAGCTTGCTCGAGATCAGCTGTTCGATCAGGGACTCACCCAAGTGATCGATGTCCATCGCGAAGCGGCGTGAGAAGTGTAAAATCGAGCCCTTCACTTTGGCGGGGCACACGCGGTTGGGACAGCGAATCGCGACTTCTTCTTCGCTGACCACGACCTTCGTGCCGCAGCTCGGGCAGTGCTCCGGCATTTGCCAGGGCAGCTCGCTGCCGTTGCGCGCGCTCGGATCGACTGCGATCACCTGGGGGATGATTTCGCCCGCCTTTTCGATGCTGACCAAGTCGCCCACGCGCACGTCCAAGTGCTCGATGATCTCGGCGTTGTGCAAGGAGGCGCGCGAGACGACCGTGCCCGCGAGCTGCGTCGGCTCCAGGTTCGCGACCGGGGTCAACGCGCCGGTACGCCCGACTTGCACGACGATCCCGAGCACGCGCGTGTTCGCCCGCTCCGCGCCGAACTTGTAGGCGATCGCCCAACGCGGAAATTTGGCGGTCGCACCCAAGATATTTTGTGAGCTGAAGGCGTTGACTTTGACCACCGCGCCGTCGGTCTCGTACGGGTAGTCGCGGCGCGCGCGGTCGATCTCGGCGATGGCAGCGCGCACCTCTTCCGGCGTCTTGCACACGCGCTCCAAGCGATGCGTCGGCAAGCCGAGCTCCGCGATCTTCGACAGCGCGCCGGCGTGGGTGGCGGCCAGATCCGGACCCTCCACCACTTGCCACACCATCACCCGCAACTGACGTTGCGCGACCACGCGCGGATCGAGCATGCGCAGCGAGCCGGACGCGGCGTTGCGCGGATTGGCGAACGGCGCTTCGCCGGCGGCCACGCGCAGCTCGTTGATTTTGGCCAAATCACGCCGAAAAATCACGACTTCTGCGCGCAGCGTGAGCGGCCCCAAATACGGGATGGTGAGCGGCAACGAGCGAATCGTCCTCAGATTCGTGGTGATGTCCTCCCCGCTCAGGCCGTCGCCGCGCGTCGAACCGCCCGCAAGCTGCCCGTCGCGATACAGGATCTCGACGCTGCCACCGTCGAGCTTGGGCTCCACGCAAAATTCCGAGACCGCGCTGGCCGGCAAACCACCGAGCACGCGCCGCTCGAATTCCGCCAGATCCGCGTCGTCGTAGGTGTTGTCGAGCGACATCATCGGCACCACGTGCGGCACCGTGCGCAGATCCGTGCGTAGCTCGTCGCCCACGCGTTGCGTCGGAGACGCGGCGGACCTGAGCTCGGCATGCTCGCTTTCGAGCGCGCGCAGCTCGGCGTACAGCGCGTCGTACTCGCGGTCGCTCAGGGTCGGATCGTCCAGCACGTAGTAGCGGTAGTCGTGGGCACGCACCTCGGCCACGAGCGCTGCATGTCGCTTTTTTGCGTTGGCTAGGGTCGTCACGGGCGGGCCTGGGCCGGCGGTGGAGAGCTCCAAGAAATCACGCGCGGGAATTTGCCAAAGAACCCAGGCCCGGTCGACGCTTTGCTGACGCCGCCGTGGGAAAGTTATTCTAGGGTCCGACCCGAACCGAGAAATGGCCAAGCCCGTCGCAGCCGAGAGTGAGGCGCAGCGCTTCTTGCGTGAAGGAAGCGGGCCTTGGGCAGACTTGGCGCTCACCTTGCCGGTGTTCGTCGGTTACCACCTGGGCGTGGTGTTCTTGCCCGTGCGAAACGCGGCCGACCTCGTGACGCGCGAGCTGACCACGCTGGCCGAGAACAGCATCTGGCAATACATCGGGCTCACGTTGGGCATCGGTGCGGCGTTCGCGGGCGTGCTGTTGATGCTGGGTCGCGGCCACACGCTGCGCGCTTCGCGCTTCGTGTACGTGGCCATCGAGGGCATTGTGTACGCAGTCGCCATGCGCCTCGCTGGTCACTACGTGGTCAGCCAACTCGCGCTCGTGGGCGGAGCCCCCGACGGCCGGTTCAGTGCGCTCGTGATGTCACTCGGCGCTGGCTTCTACGAGGAGATCGCCTTCCGTGTCGTGCTGTTCGGGCTCGGTCTGCGCTTGATCCTCGGCTTGATCGGCACGTTGCCGCGCGCCAAGCGCACGCTCGTCGCGCTCGCCTGGGCGCTTTCGATCGCGTTCGTGTTCAGCGGCTGGCACTACGTAGGCGATCTCGGGGAAGCGTTCGAGCTGCGCTCGTTCGTGTTCCGCAGCGTGTGCGGTCTGGCCTTCACCATCATCTACAGCTTCCGCGGTTTTGCGCCGGCGGTCTGGACGCACACCATCTACGACGCTTGGATTTTGCTGTTCTAGCCGGCTTGGCGCGCATTTTGCTCGTCCGGCGGGTATGACCGTGCTTGTGCCAAACTGTGTCAAATCCCGGCGAATCGCCCAGCGCGGCGGCGGAATGCTGCGCCTGGTGGTTCTGGTCGCGTTGCTGGTCCCGTTCGTCGATCTCGCGGGCCTGCATCGACTCGGCTTGCCCTCGGCGCTCGCCTGTTCGGGTGGTGGCGCTCCAGCGGGGGTCGACCCCCGCTTCTTCGTGATCGGCGCGCAGGATTCGAACGAGCTCGCGGTGGCCAACGACGGCTTTTTCGTCATCGTGGTGGACGGCAGCTACGACACGCCCGCAGCGTTCCTCAGCGCGCTCGACGTGCAGGTCACGAACGCTGCGGGTGAGGCGATCGCCGGCACGCTACAAATTCTCGCGCCGCCCAACGTTCTGTCCTGGGTCGGGAACGCGCCGCTAGCGGACGCGACGTTCACGGCGACCGTGTCCATCCCAGCGAACGTTCGGGATGCGCCGACCGTGCTGAAGCTTCGAGCGAGCGGCGAGCGTGCGCCGCTTGCGGCGGCCAATCTCTCGTCGCGCGGATGGCTCCGCTACCATCAGCTCACGGGCGGCGCTCAGGTGTCATGTGGCGTGCCCGGCCTGTGCGGACCGATGATGCTGGGCGAGGTCGAGGAAACCCGGCTTGCGGCCGACCTGGGCATCGGTCTGCCGTCGATCAATGGTCAGGTGTTCTGGGAGGTGACGGTCGACTACGTGGGCGCAGCCGACCCCGCATCATCGCGGCAATACGCGCTGCTCAGTCGTTCGGTAGTCGAGAGCGGCGGTGAGCGGCCAGTCCCCGACGGACAAGCGGAATACTGCTTCCAAGTGACCACGCGCGACTTGCGCGACGCGCAGGAATTGCACTCGCCGCCCGTGTGCTTTCGGCCAGAGTCCGTACGCGAGATCGACGAGACCAGGGTGCTCGGCCAGTGCCCCGAGCCGCCCTCACCGGCGCTGGCCGCGCGTTGGTGCCAGCAACACCTCGAATCGACGCTATCGGTGTGCCTCGAGCCGCCCGTCGCCGGCGCGAGCGGCTTCGCCGGCGCGAGCGGCTTCGCCGGCGCGAGCGGCTTCGCCGGCGCGAGCGGCTTCGCCGGAGTCTACGAGCCTCCAATACCCCAGGTGACCGTAGGCGAGCCCGCGGCGGAAGCGGATCCCAACGCTGAGCCAGAAAGCAGTGCCTGCAGCATCGGTCACTCGAAGCGCGCTGCGCTTGCGGGCGGCGCTTGGCTCATCGCGCTCACAGCCGCGCTCGGCCTGCGCCGACGAAAAGCGGGCCCGGGTCGATCACTGCTTGCAGGCCAGCACGAAGTACTCGACGTTGCCCTTGGGCCCGGGCACGCCGGAATCGGCGCCGCCCTGCACGTCGAAACCGGCTTCGCGGATGGCGGCGAGCACGTGCTCGATCGCGGCTAGGCGCACGTTTTGGTCACGAATCACGCCGCGGCTTTTGCGCGCTTCGTCCCGGCCCACTTCGAATTGCGGCTTGATCATGGCCAGCATGCGCGCGCCGGGGTCGAGCCAGCTGCTGATCGCGGGCAGCAGCTTTTCCAAGCTGATGAACGAAGCATCGACCACCACCAAGTCCAAGCGATCGGCGAACGCGTCGCGCGTGACGTGGCGCGCGTTCGTGCGATCCATGACCACCACGCGCGGGTCGTTCGCGAGCTTGTGCGCGAGTTGGCCGTGGCCGACGTCGATCGCGTACACCTTGCTCGTGCCGCGTTGCAGTAGGCAATCGGTGAAGCCACCGGTGGACGCGCCCACGTCTGCGCAGATCGCGCCCTCGACCTGACAGGCGAGCGCATCGAGCGCACCTTCCAGTTTGTGCCCACCACGCGATACGAAGCGTTCGGGCTCACGCACCGTGAGCTCGATGTTGGGATCGAGCTCGGTGCCCGCTTTGTCGATTCGGCGATCGCCCGTGAACACTTTGCCCGCGAGGACCAGCGCTTGAGCTTGGGCGCGCGTGGGGGCGAGCTCGCGCTCCACGAGCAGGAGGTCGATGCGTCGTTTGGCTGGCACCGGCGAACCCTAGCTGTAGCCGCGGTGACGCGTTGCGTTACCTAGTAGTTGCTCACGCGAAACAATTCGCTTCACGATGTCGCCCCATGAATAGCGAAAAATTCGCGATCGGGCTGCTCTTGGCCGCTGCTGCCTCGAGCGCGGGCCACCCCGTGCACGCTGCGGAAGAGGTGCAAGCCGGTGCCACGACCACGACCACGACCGGCAGCGCAGCGGTGGCTGCCCCGGAGCCGGCCAGCGCGCCGCCGGCACCTGCCAAGACGGGCATGACGCTGCCCGGTGCCATTCCCGAGCCAGCCGTCGATGCCACCGACCACGCCCTCGTGGTTCGGCACTTTGGCGTCGGCTACATGGGGCGCCGCACGATCAACATCAATCCGACCGGAAATCCCGCCACCGTGGACGCGCCGATCATCGGGGTTCGCTATTGGCTCGACCCACGGATCGGCATCGACGCGGGCGTTGGTCTGCTGTTCAGCGGCGGGTCGAGCAAAACCGGTGACACCAGCACCGATCTGCAGGGCTACACCGTAGTCATGCTTCACGGCGGCGTGCCTTTGGCGCTGGCAGGCTCGAAGCATTTCAGCTTCCAAGTGATCCCCGAGCTCAACTTCGGCGTCGCCGGCTCGAAGACGACCCCGGCGGTTCCGGGCGCAGCGGCCTCTGATCTGAGCGGCATCCACTTCGACGTCGGGGCTCGCGCGGGCGGCGAAATTCAATTCGGATTCATCGGCATCCCCGAGCTATCGCTGCAAGCGGGCATCGGTCTCGCGTTGAGCTACGATCACTCCAAGATCACGCCGCCCGGCGGAGGAGCCGCCACCTCCGTGAACACGACCTCACTCGGCACGTCCGTCGGTAACAATCCGTGGAACATCTTCACCAGCAACATCGCCGCGCTGTATTACTTCTGACGCGGAGCCCGCCATGCTCGTGAGACGCTCGTTGTTGGCTGTTTTCGCGTGCTACCAGTTGCTCGGCTGCGGCACGGGTGGCGAGGCGCCGCCGGCCCCCGTGGGTAGGCAAGAGCCCCAGCCCGACCCGCAGCAACCCCAGCCCGACCCGCAAAATCCCACGGCCGACGGGCAAGCTCCGCAGCTTGGCAGTGAGGACCCGCTGCCCAACGCGCAAGAGCCACTGCCCAGCGGTTCGCCGCAAGTTGGCGGCGAAGCTGGCGCTTCGCCCGGCGATCCCTGAGCCTGGCCAGGGGCGTTCGCCCAAGCGCCGCGTGCTTGCGCGCGGCCTTCGGCTTGCACCGCGTTTGGCATGCGCGTCGATGGCGTGTTGCTCAGCGCGGTTGCGGCCGTGGCCGGCGGCGTGTGCGCCGTCTACCCCGCTCCTGCCTTGCTGTGTCTGCTGTGCGCCGGGTTGCTGTTGCACTCGCAGCTCGGCTGGCGAACAGGCGCGTGTGCGCTGCTCTTCTTCGCGCTCGGCTGTGCGCGTGGCGTGCAGCAAGTGCACGGGTTCGAAGCCCAGCGCATCCAGCTGCGGGACGCGCTGGGCCCGCCCAGCCGCTGCGATCTGAGCGCGATTGTCGCGCTCTCTCCGGTGTGGTCGGACGGTACGGCGAGCTTCGTGGCGGACGTCACGCGCGCCGATTGCGAATCCCGCATGCTGCCCGTGCCCTTCCGCGCACGCCTGCACGGCGGTCCGGATGGTCTGGCGCGTGCGGATCGCCTGCACGTAATCGCGGATCTCGCGCCGGTGCAGCTGTTTCGTAACTTGGACACGGCCGATCCGACGCCCTCGGCGGCGCGCCAAAGCATCGTGCTCAGCGGCGGCGTGCTGTCGCTCGACGTCAGCGAGCGGCGCCTGGGTTGGCGTTCGCTGATCGATCGCGCGCGCGCCCGCGCTCGCCGGCGCATCGTGCTCACCTTTGCGCCCGCCGCGGCCGGTATGGCCCGCGCGCTCGTGCTCGGCGAAAATGATCTGCTACCGGAAGACGCACGAGCATTTCAGAAGAGTGGCCTTTCGCACATGCTCGCGGTCAGCGGCACACACTTGGTGTTTGCGGTGGCGGCCATCGTGCACGCGCTCGGCTTCCTGCTGGCGCGCGTGGAGCGGCTTGCGGCGCGCTGGGTGGTGGCGCGCTTCGCCGCCTGCGTCGGCGTCGTGCTGTCGCTGATTTACGCTGATTTTGCGGGCGGGAGCAGCTCGGCCTGGCGCGCGGCGTTCATGCTCTCGGTGGCCTTTTCTGCGCGTGCTTTGGGTCGCAAGCCGCTGACCGTGCGCACCTTCGGGCTGTCCACGTTGGTCTTCGCATTGCTCGATCCGCTGTGTGCATTCGATTTGTCGTTCATGCTCTCGGTGGCAGCGACCTCGGGTTTGATCTGGCTCGGTCAGCCCTGGTCCGCGCGCTGTGAGCGCATCGCCTCGCGTCCCATGCGCTTCTTGGCCGTGAGCTTTGGCACGACTCTGTCGGCGACCATCCCGTGCGCGCCGCTGTTGGCTCTGCTGGCCTCTGGGGTCACTCTGGCGGGTCTGGTCGCCAATGTGTTGGCCTCGCCGCTGGGTGAATCGGTAGCCCTGCCGCTGTGCCTCGGGCACCTGCTTTTGGCGCCGATCCCCGCGCTCGAGCGTGGCGCGGCCTTGGTCGCTTCCGGTGCGCTTTTGATCGTGAAACGCATCGCCTGGCTGAGCGCGGACGCGAGCTTCTTGGCGCTCACGCTACCCGAGCCGGGGCGCTTTCAATTGAGCGTGATCGCGGTGTTCGTGGCTGGCTTGTGCGCCCTGCGCGGCCACGCTTTCCTCGAGCTCGGTGCACGCGCCCGTCGACGCTTGCTGGTCGCCTGGAGCGCGAGCTCGCTGCTTTCCTTCTGCGGCTTGGAGCTTGCCGTGCGCCGCGCGGGCACGCCGCACGGCGTGATCCGTGCCAGCGCGCTCGACGTCGGTCAGGGAGACTCGAATCTGATCGACTTGCCGAACGGCGCCTGCATTTTAATCGACGGCGGAGGCTTCGTCGGCAGCCCGGTCGACCCGGGAAAGTCGGTAGTGCTGCCCGTGCTGCGCGCGCGGCGTCGCAGCCGGGTCGATATCGTCGTGCTCAGCCACCCGCATCCGGATCACTTTACCGGCCTGGCCAGCGCACTCGAACAGCTGGAAATCGGCGAGTTTTGGGATTCGGGTCAAGGCGAAGCCGAAGGCGCGGGACCCGTGTATGCCGCGCTCCTACGCTCGCTGCGCGCCCGCGGCGTGCCCGTTCGTCACCCTGAAGAGTTATGTGGCAAGCCGCGCGGCTTCGGCGCTGCGCGGGTGAGCTTGCTCGGGCCCTGTCCGTCGTTCACTCCGCATCGCTCCGCCAACGACAATTCTCTCGTGCTCTCGGTGAGCTATGGCGAGCGTCAGTTCCTGTTCACGGGCGACGCCGAGCACGAACAAGAAGCCGAGCTGATTCAGAGCCACGCGGCCGAGCTGCGCGCCGACTACCTGAAGGTCGGTCATCACGGCAGTCGCACTTCCACCAGCGAGCCCTTCCTGTCGCAGGTCCACCCGGCCCTGGCCACGCTCTCGTGCGGTGTCAGAAACCGCTTCGGCCACCCGCACTTACCCACCGTGGAACGGCTCGCCGCGCACGACGTACGCACACTGCGCCTCGATCGCAGCGGCTCGGTCGAGGTCACCAGCGACGGCCACTCACTCTCGGCCCGCGCCACACGGTTACCGCTGTGATGTTCGAACGGGAGGCCACCCGGACAGGGGGATTGGTTTTTGATGGTCACCAAATACGCCCCACAGCTCCCAGCCTTCGGCGGCTGGGACGTCACCCAGAGTAGAGAGCCCGCCAAGATCGCCTTCGGCGGCTGGGACGTCACCCAGAGTAGAGAGCCCGCCAAGATCGCCAAGATTTCCAGGATCGCCAAGTCCTCAGGTCGTCTCGGCGCGCCCAATGCACCGGAGAAGGCACGGAAATTTTGGGTTGAGCAATCGGAGTCGCGTGGCGTCTATTTTGCGACTCGCGGCGGGCCAGGCGGGAGAGAGCTCAAGCGGTGCTGGATGGGCTCCTCGTCACCCATGTGCCCGGTCTGCACAGTCTGCACGTCTGCACGTGCACCGTCTGCACCGTCTGCATGTGCACCGTCTGCACGTGCACTTCTGCACTTCTGCGCTTCTGCACCATGTGCCCGGTCTGCACCGTCTGCACCGTCTGCACGTCTGCACCGCGGTGCGCGTGGTGTGGGCTTACCTGCGACGCGTAGCTCCGCACTGCCCGAACCCAAAAATCTCTCTCTCCCTTGGCGATCTTGGAAATCTTGGCGATCTTGGCGGCCCTCCGGGAGCCGTTTCAATCCGCGCCCAGCGCGTAGGTGTTCGGTCGAGCTCTTGGGGGCTCGAGTCGGTGCCTCTGCACTCTTGCCGCGCGCTCAGGTCTACGAGACACTAGTGCCGTGCCTGCATTTACCCCGCCTGAAGTTCGACCGTTGATCAGTGCGGAGCGCATCGCTGCGCGTGTCAATGAGCTGGCCGCGCAGATCACGCGTGACTACGCGGGGCGATCGGTGGTGCTGCTCAGCGTGCTGAAGGGTAGCTTCGTGTTCGCGGCGGATCTGGCGCGCGCCATTGATTTGCCGATCCGCATGGAATTTCTCGGCGTCCGAAGCTACGGCGATGACACCAAGTCGAGCGGTGTCGTGCAGATCACGCAAGATTTGACGCGCCCGGTGACCGGTGACGATCTAGTGATCGTCGAGGACATCATCGATACCGGTTTGACCATCTCGTACCTGCGCGAGCAGCTGAAGGGGCGTAATCCCGCTTCGGTGAAAGTGGCGGCGCTCTTGCATAAGCCGGCGCGCATCCAGCGTGAGGTCGAGATCGACTACCTCGGTTTCACGATCGACGATGTGTTCGTGGTCGGTTACGGGCTCGACTACGCAGAGCGTTATCGCAACCTGCCCTACTTGGGCGTGCTCGACCCATCCCAGCCGGCTTCCAAGTAGTCGCCCGTGTTCGCCAACCGAGTAGGCGGTGACTCGCCGAGCGCCAACGCAAATGGCACGCCGCGCGGAGATTTACCGAGAAACGTCAATGGCGCGCTATTTGCTCGGAGGTCGCTGACGATGAGACGATTGAGCTGGATGTTTTCCGTGTTGGGGCTCGTGGCCTTGGCAGGCTGCGGTGGTCGCGTGATCGACGACGTTGGCTCTGGCGATTCAGTGCCCAGCTCTCCCGTTCCGTCCAGCACGTCCACCAGCGGCAAGAATAACGGGAAGCCGAAGGCGGGCTCGTCGAGCTCACTGCCCTCTCACGATCTCGGCAGCTGCACGCCCGGCTTTCTCCGTATCGAGAACCCGGACCGTCCTTGCCATTGGCTCAGCGAGACGGGCATGTGCTTCGACGACAGCGAGGGCGCCTGTGCCTGCCTCTGTCCGACCGATCACGACAGCGTGTGCGCGCACGGCTTCGACCAAGGCCCGAATTCTGCAACTTTCATCTACTGCTTGTGACGGCCCAGGCGTCGGCTCACTCGCGTGGTTCGGGCTTGGCCGAGTCTTCGGCGGGCGCGGGCGGGTCTAGCTCGGTCTCGCCACGCAGCCGGCGCAAGCGCTCACCGATCGCCTTCTCCAAGCCCTGCTGCGTCGGCTCGTAGAAACGCGCGCCCGCGAGCTCGTCGGGCAAATAGGTCTCGCCGGGTACGAAGCTGCCCTCGCGCTCCGGCGGGTACTGATAGCCCTGGCCGTAGCCTTCGTCTTTCATCAGACGCGTCACGGCGTTGCGCAGCTTCTTCGGTACCGGTAGTGCGCCGTGCTGATCGATCGCGGCGCGCGCGGCCCCGATCGCGCGTTTGACCGCGTTCGACTTGGGGCAGCTCGCCAGATACAGGCAGGCATGGGACAGCGGAAACATGCCCTCGGGCAGGCCCATGCGACGAAACGCGTTGTCCGCGTTCACTGCCACCTCGAGCGCGCGCGGGTCGGCGTTGCCCACGTCCTCGCTGGCGAAGATGATCAGTCGGCGCAGCAAAAAAAGCGGATCGTCGCCGGCATCGAGCATGCGAAACAGCCAGTACAGCGCGGCGTCCGGATCGCTGCCGCGCAGTGATTTGATCAGCGCGCTGGTGACGTTGTAGTGCTCTTCCCCGGATTTGTCGTAGAGCAGCGTGCGCGCTTCACCGGCGCGCTCGACGGTGCTCGTGTCGAGCAAGCGAGAGCCTTCGGGGAGCAGCGAGACCGCGACTTCGAGCAGGCCGAGCGCGCGCCGCGCGTCGCCGCCCGCTACCTTGGCGATCGCCGCCAGCGCGTCCGGCTCCGCCTCGACCGCGCGCTCGCCCAAGCCGCGCTCGGAATCGAGCAGGGCGCGTTGCAAGAGCGCCACTATGTCGGGCTCCTTCAAGCCCTCCAGTCGGAACACGCGGCAGCGCGATAAAACCGCCGCGTTGACCGAGAAAGACGGGTTTTCCGTGGTGGCGCCGATCAAGGTCACGGTGCCATTTTCGACGTGCGGCAAGAACGCGTCTTGTTGGCTGCGGTTGAAGCGATGGATCTCGTCTACGAACAGCGTCGTGCCGCGCCCTTGGTACGAGCGCCGTTCGCGGGCGGCTTCGATGATCACGCGCAGCTCCTGCACGCCGCCCAAGACCGCGCTGAAAGCCACGAACTCGGTCTTCGTGATGCGCGAGATCACGTGCGCCAGGGAGGTCTTGCCCGAGCCAGGTGGCCCCCACAAAATCAAAGACGGCACGCGATCGCGTTCGATGGCCTCGCGCAGCAAGCGCCCGCCGCGCAGCAGCGTGTCTTGGCCCAGCACCTCTTCCAGCGTGCGCGGGCGCATGCGTTCGGCCAGCGGTGCCGGCGGCGCTGCCAAGTGCCCGCGGCGTGCGGCGGCCTCGAGCAAGGTCGGTTCACTGATCGGAGGGCGAGCTCCGCGCCGCGCCACGCTCAGCGCTCCGCTCGCGGCCGCTCACCGAAAATCGCCGTACCGACGCGCACGATGCTGGCCCCGGCGGCGACGGCATATGGCAAATCCGCGCTCATCCCCATGCTTAGCTCGGGCAGGCGCTGAGCGCCGCCATGCTCGTCGCGCAAGCGTCGCAAGTGCTCGAAGAACGGCAGCGCGCCGCTCGGATCCTCGGTGTGCGGGGGCACGCACATCAGCCCGAGGCAGCGCAGGTGCGCGGCTTCGTCCAGGGCCTGGAGCAGCGGACCGAGTGCTTCTGGCGTAGAGCCGCTCTTTTGTGCCTCACCGCCCACGTTCACTTCGACCAGTACCGTCAAACGCGGCTCACCCGGCACGAACGCCCGTGCCCCTGGCGGTGAAAGCGCGCTCGCGCGCTTGTCCAGCTCGCGCACCAGCTCGACCGAGTGCACGGTGTGAATCAGCGACGCCAAGGGAGCGACGACGCGCGCCTTGTTGCGCTGCAAATGGCCGATCATGTGCCAGCGCAGATCGCTCAGGTCGGAAAGCTCCGCCGCCTTCTGCTCCAGCTCCTGCACGTAATTTTCGCCGAAATCACGCTGGCCTTCGGCGTACGCAGCGCGAATCGCGCTGGCGGGCTGGAACTTGGAGACTGCCACCAAGCGCGCCGAATCGGGCGCACGCCCCGCGCTGGTCAAGGCCGCGGCCAACTGCGCGCGCACTCGATTCAAGCCCAGGGCGACTCGCTCCACGATCGCCTCAGTTGGCTTGACGCGCTTCGTGAGCCCCGACCGGGGACTTCTTCAATTCGATGGCGGCGGTGCGCACACGCAAGCTGTCGCCGCTGGAGGCTTCGATCGACCCTTTGAAGCCATCGCCGTCGCGAGTGGCGACCAGCACGCCGTGCAGGCCCGCGTCGTCCGCAGGCGAGAGCTGCACGCGTAACGTATCGTCTTCCAGTTTGCCGGTCACGTGACCTGCGCCCAGCGCGCCCTCACTCGTGCCATCGACCTGACCCAAGTCGTCGATCTGCAGGCTGAGCTTGCCCGGGCCGCTCGACAGCTTGCCGTCGTCTTTCGCCCACTCTTTCACGGCCCCGACCTTGATCTCGACGGTGGCCGGCTTCGCCTCGTAGTTTCCGGCGAATCCCCCGACGAACCAGGGCTTTGCCTGCGGGACGACCGGCGCAGGCGCGCTGCCCACGGCAGGCGTCGCCGAGGCCGAGGGACCTGGCGCGGCATCGTTGGCGGGGGTCTTGCAGCTGGCTGCGCAGAACAGCGCGGCGCAGACGGTCAGCAAGCCAATGCGAAAGCCGCTCATGAACGTACCAGCTCCCGGATGCGCACGCCTAGCTCGCCCTCCAAGTTGACCAGCTCACCGCGTGCCACTTCACGACCGGCGACGCGTAGCACCACCGGTTCGGCGATGCAGCGGCCGCTCTCGATCACGTCGCCCGGAGCGAGCGCTGCCCACTCGCGTGCGCTCATGCTCAGCGCGCCGACCTCGATCCGCACCACCACGGGTGAATCGAGCACTGCGTCGATCAGCGACGCTTCCGGGTTTTCTGGATCCGACATGAGCTCACCTGCGTCGGGCAAGAGCTGGACGCTGCCCTCCCGTAACACGATTCTGCCATCCTCGGACAGCGTGGCTGAAAGCCCACGATCTTGCCCCGGTGCCGCCAAGGCCACCGCGCCCGCCAAGCTCTGGTCGAGCCACAGCCCGGGACCCGGAAACCAAGCATTTCCGGGCACGAAATCTGCCAGCGCGGCGCGTTCGGCCAAGCTCCAGCCGACCACGATTGGGACCGCAATCGGCAGCTCACCGAGCTCTGCCAACGTGGGCTCGAGCGGCTTTGGCAGCTCAGCGAGCTCGAGCGCGGCCAGCACGCGAAACGCCGCGCCGCCGATCAACACCGTGGCTTCGACGAACACGTCACGTGCCCGCTCTTTGGCTTCACGTGCCTCGAGCAAGTACAGCGCGTCCCGCGCGCCGGAGCGTCGAGCCAGCTCGAACACGAGCGCGTGCAGCGCACCCGTCAACGAGTCATCGAGCGCGCCGGGTTGGCTGAGCGTGATCGGGCGTCGCAGCACGCGAGCCAAGACATTGGCCGCGAGCTCGGGCTCGAGCGAGAGAGCGCAACGCACGCCAGTGTCGCCGAGCTCGAAGCCGAGCTCGGTGAGCAGTCTGCGCCGCGGTGCAGTGCAGCTGACGCGCTGCACGATGATCGAGACCTCGCTCTCGGTGAGCTCGGCGAGTGCAAGGCCGAGCCGCGCTGGATCGAGCACCGCCTGCACTTGACGCCGCGCTTGTGCCGCTCGCCGCGCGGTGGCGCGCGGCACACTCTCGAGGCTGTGCCACGGGTAAGCGGTCACGACGCGGTTGCTCATCGCCGCGGATGGTACCCCGCGCTGTCCGGGCCACGCGCTGCATTGCGCGCTAAGCATATTCAGTAGTAAATTCAATGCGTTACGCGATTATCCACAGGCGCCACACAGGGCTGTGGAAGGCGGGCCTGACGCCACTCGAGGCTGAGATCTCCGTGGTACTCTGAACCGATGCCCCACCGGCTGCCCGCTGCTGCGCTGCTCGCTTCGCTGCTCGTGTGGAATGTCAGCGCGGCAGCACAGTCGCCAGCCGCTAGCAAGCCGACCGGCGCAGCAGAGGTGCGTCGCGATGCGCGTGGCATCACGGGCATCAGCCCATTCAGCGAAGCGCTCAAACGCGGCGATAGCGCGCTGCTGGCGCGTGACCTCGAAGGAGCCATCGCCGCCTATCGGGATGCGATCTCGAAGCAGCCGGAGAACGCGCTCGGTCATTATCGTGTGGGCGAAGCGCAGATCATCAAAGGCGATCTGAAAGAGGCCGAGGCAGCCTTCAGCGCCGGACTTCGCTTCGTGACCGCGGCCAACGAAAGGCTGAAAGCCAAGCTACAGTTTGCGTTGGCCGACTTACGCGAACGGCAAAAAGCCTACGACGACGCGAGCGTCCAATGGAGCGCCTACGAGGCATTCACGACCGCAAAAAAGGACGCGCAGGGCTTTCCCGCTTCGGGCAGCGAACGGAAAAAAGCCGTCGAAACCTGGAAAAAGCTCGAGTCTGATTCACTGGCAGTGAAAGCCCGCATCGACAAAGGCGTGCAAGCCGCGGACGACGCGATGAAGAAGAGCTCGAAGTAGTCGAGCGGCTGCGCCAGGCTGTGTCCCGAACTCAGCTCTCCCCGTAAACGTACCCGTGCCCGTCTCACGATGGTCACATCTCTCCGCGTGGCGACCGTCGGGATCAGACAGCCCTCGCTGCACCGAAACGATACTGTGTTCGCACAGTATTGTTCGCTCATCCGACGCAGACAGCCCTCGCTGCACCGAAACGATACTGTGTTCGCACAGTATTGTTCGCTCATCCGACGCAGACGCGCTGCGCCGAAACGATACTGTGTTCACACAGTACTATTTCCGCCGCGAGCGGCGTCCCTCGAGTGCGTGGCGTTCCGGCGGGTATCGCCAGCCAGAGACGCATCGTGAGCCGTGCCGTGCCCGTGCCCGTGCCCGTGCCCGTGTCCGATCTCTCTTCTCCCTCTGAAACGGACGGAGTTCGAACTCGAACTCCATTTTCTGCTCCATTGAGGTCGTCCTGCGCATGAACCGAACGCCCAGCGAGGTGCGCTGCGGGATAGCGAGCGCCCCTCTTCCCCTTCAAGTCTAAGGGCTGCCTCCCCGCGGCCCGCGTGCACAGGTGCGTGACGTCGAACGGTACCGGGGGTCGGATTTTTCGGGCACGGGCACGGGCACGTTTACGGGTGCCTGAGCGATTGCCGCGTTTACTGCACCTTGACCCGGACGCTTTGCGAGAGCGCGTCGTCGGCGCGTCGGGCAAAGGCGAGGAAGCGGGGGTAGTCTTTGGGTTGCACGCGTCCGGCGGGCAGGTTCACGACGCGGACCAAGGACAGC
>Ga0247779_1000239_pt1 | contig 40509 bp, 28 predicted proteins | sample UWRJL221509R5_FD_179925 | JGI IMG/M metagenome (GOLD analysis project Ga0247779, IMG submission 179925) | Plant litter microbial communities from Arlington Agricultural Research Station in Wisconsin, United States - UWRJ-L221-509R-5 | ecosystem: Environmental > Terrestrial > Plant litter >...
GTCTCTGCGATCTCTGCGACTCGGCGGTTGAATTCAGGGGGCCGTACGCGAGCGCAAAGCGGTGAGCCACGCGTCGCGACACCCGAAGGGATGCGATCGCCCACTCTCCCGCAGGGAGGGCGCTCGCCCTCGAACAGGAGCTCGAATTCGAACCGCTTCGCGAGACTCGAAGGGGTGAGCTCCTGTTTTTTGGGACCTGCGGAGCGACCTGGATCCGGATCGCGACTACGTGCCCTTGAGCGCCGCCAGCCGATCCTTGGCAGCCTGCAAGCCATCGGTCTGAATCGCACGCTCGTACATCTGAATCGCTTTCGGAGCCTCGCCCACCTTCTCGTGGACCTCGCCCAAGCGCAAAAAGACCTCGGACTTTTTGAGCGGGCCCGCGTCGTCCAGCTTCTGCAACAAGAGCGCGCGGAACATTTGCTGCGCCTTCTTGTAGTCGCCAATGTCCAGCGCGACCTGACCGAGCAGGCTGAGCACGTTCACGTTTCCGGGCTCGATGCGGAAGGCCTTGTCGAGCTCATCCATCGCCTTCTGATTTTCGCCCTCGGCCAAGTAGGCCTTGGCCAGGCGCCGGTGGATCTCGCCTAGCTCCTTCGGCCGCTTCGCGCCGTAGCTCTCGACGATCTTGAGCAGGACGTCTTGCGCGGCCTTGCCCCGGCCCGAAGCGCTGTATTCGTCGCACAGCGCGAGCAAAAGCTCTCGATCGTCCGGGCGCAACTTGCTGGCACGGTCGAGCGCGTCTGCCGCGCTGCCGTGATCGCTGCGCTGTTCCGCGTGAATCGTGGCTGCTTTGCGCAGCAGAGCCACGCTCTCCTCCGGGCTTTGCGCGAAGTCCGCGTCGCGCGTGAGCAACCCGGCCAACTTCTCCCAAGCCTTCATCGACTCGTACAGCGAGCGCAACCGTGAACGAAGCTCCGTGCTTCGCTCGTCTTGGACCAAGCCGCGCTCGAGAGCCAGCGCCGCGTCGTCTGCCGAGCCGAGCTTTTGCTGCACGGCTGCGAGCTCGAGCGCACGCGCGACCGCGTTCTCGCCCGTGCTGGCCGTGAGCAACTGGTCCAGGACCTGCGCGGCTTCGGGCAAGCGGTTCTCGGATTGAAGCAGCCGAGCCAAGGCCTCGAGCGCTCCCGCGTGCGTTGCGTCGCGCGCGAGCACCGCGCGATACGTCTCGATCGCTCGTTCGCGGTCGCCGAGCCGAGAATCGTACACTTCGCCCAAGCGGACCTGGAAGCTCAGCTCACCGGCGACGTCCCCGCGCTCCTGAGCAGCGCTGATCTGCGCGGAGAGCAGGTCGGCCAAGTCCTCATCGCGTTTGGTCTTCTCGTACAGCTCACTGAGCGCGACCACTGCGTCTGCACGGCCCGGCTCGTCGTCGAGCACGGCCCGCAGCAGTTCGATCGCGGTATCGAGAGCCTGGAAACGCTCCTCGCTCAACTTTGCCAGCTCCAGACGCAGCACGCTGCGCGCGGCTGGCGACTCCGCCATGTCGATCAAGCGCTCGAGCAGACGACCGAGATCGTCGAAGCGCTGCGCTCGTGCATACAGGGCACGCAGCGCATCGGGAGCCTCGCTGTCGTTCGGCTCGTCCTCGAACAACTGCTCGTACAGCAAGATGGATTTGGCCGGCAGGTTCAACTTGTCGCGCGCGATCTCCGCGGCTCTTTGCCGCAGCGAGCGCACGGTGCCGGCATCGGCGCCCAGCTCACTTCTCTTGACCAAGAGCTCGAATGTCTCTTGGAAGTTGCCGCGAGCCTCACTGACACGCGTCAACTCGGCGAGTGCCCACAGATTGGCGTCGTCTTGACCGAGCAGCTCACGCAGCACGCTCTCGGCCAGCTCGGCATCACCTAGGGTGACCGCCAATGCTTGCGCCTGGCGATACAATTCCTCACGCCGCTCTTCGTCGAGCTGCAGCTTGGCGCGCCTGCGCAGCGTCGCGCACAAATCTCGCTCGCGACCGGGGGTGCGCTGCAAGCCCTCGATCAGCAGCAGCACGTCGTCACTATCGGGCTCGAAGCCGAGCGCGCGATTCAGCGCTGCTTCCGCGGCAGCGCTGCTATTCACGCGATCCTTCTGCCAGCTGGCGAGCCGTACGCACAGCGCAACGGCAGCCTCCGACGAGAGATCGGAGTGCTTGTCGATGGCTTGGTCGAGCGCGCTGGCCGCTCCCGGCCAATCACCGGTACGGGCGGCTAGGCGTTCCAGCTCATCCAGCAACGCGCCGTCGGTCGGTGCCTCGAGCAAGCCTTGCTCGAGCACCCGCTGTGCGGCAACTGGATCTTTGCACTCGTCCTCGAGCACGCGCGACAGGCTGCGACGCATGTCGACGCGCTCCTCCGGCGAGTCGGCGTGAGCGACCCGCTTCTCGTACAACTTGGCCAGGCGATCGGTGCGACCGCGAGCGCGATACACCGACTCGAGCACCTCCGCGGCCTCCTCGAACAGATCGTGCTGCGCGGTCAGTTTCTCCAGCTCGTCGACCGCTGCCTCGTGATCCTGAGCGCGGTCGAGCGCCATACGCAAAGAGGACAGGCCACGCGCCGGCTCCTTGAAGCTCTCGATCTGCAATAGCGCGAGCCTGAAGTAGAGCTCGGCCTGCACCTGCTCCGACTGCTCGACGGCCACGCGCCGCTCCAAAATTTCCGCGACTTTCTCCTTTTCGCCCAGACGCGAGAACAAGCGATCCAAGGCCAGCAAGAGCTCCGGTCGGTCCCCCGCTTGCTCGACTGCGCGGCTATAGGCTTCCACCGCACGCTGATCGTTCTTCAGCTGCTCTTCGGCGACGCGCCCCAGCCGTACGAACAGGTCTTGCGCGACCTCCGGCTCGAAAATCGAGTGTGCGCGCTCACCGAGCGTGTCGGCGTAGCGAACCCAACCGCCGGTGGCCTGCGCCAAGCGTTCGATTTCCGTGTGCAGCTCCGGTGCCTCCGGACGCTCGGACAAGGCGCGCAACAGCGCCTCCTCTGCGGCGGGTTGCTGACCGAGCTTCGTCTCCAATGCTTCGGCGATTTCGCGCAACGTCTGCATGCGTTGCTCGGGCTCGGCTTCGACGCTGAGTCGCATCTCCAGGATGCTAACCAGCTCTTGCCAGGCCTCGGTGCGCCGCAGCACGGGAACCAAAATCGCTGCCACGGTTTGGCGCAGATCTTCGTGCGATTCGCCAATCGCGCGCACGGCGGCCACCGACTCGAGGTCGGTGGGGACGTCTTCGAGCGCCAAGCGCTGTGCTTCGAGCGCTTCTTCGTAGCTCTCCAGCTTTCCGGCCAAGATGGAGCCAATTTCTTTGCGCAGCCGAGCACGCTCTTCGGGCGCGCTGGCGGAGCTCGCTTCGAAGCGCAAATTATCCAGCAATTCTGGCCACATCGATTCGATGCGGTAGAGCCGGTTCAGGGTCGCCAGCACGCCCGGATCGCCGGGGCGCACGGTCAAAGCCTGGCCGAGCACTTCGATCGCGCGCGAACGGTCGGACAGATCTCGCTCGTACACTGCGGCTGCGCTGATCAAGAGTGTGTACTTGAGGTCTGCGTCGTCCTCGCTCGAGAGCTCGACGCGCAGTACGTACAATTCCACGAGCCGTTTGGCGTCCCGCTTGGCCTCGTACAACTCAGTCAAGCAATCGACCGTGAACGCGCTCTCCGGATCGAGCTCGAGGGCGCGCTCGTAAGCGACGATCGCGCCTTCGGCGTCATCGAGCATGTCGCGCTTGGCTTCGCCCACGCGCCGCCAGACACTGGCGCGCTCGCTATCGTCCAAGAGCAGATCGGCCTTGTCTGTCAGTACGCGCACCAGGGTCGGCCAGTCACTGAGTAGCGTAGCCAACTGCTCCATCTTCTCGAGCGGCTCGAGATCGGAGTTGTCGCTCTCGTGGATCAGCGCGTACGCGGCCAGCGCGCGGCGCGGATCGTCACGCTTCTCGTTGTGAACGCGGGCCAACGTGCCGAGCAGCTCTCGCTTGCTGTTCAGGCCTGCCTGTTCGCGCAACACCGCATCGTAGGTCTCGGCCAGCTTGTCCCACTCGGAGGTGGCTTCGGTCAGCCGCTCGTAGTCCGCCCGGGCGTCCGGGTCCTCCGGATCGAGCATGAAAGCAGCCTCGTACGCGCGGCGGGCGCGCGAAAGGTCGCCCCCGCGCCGTTCCCAAAGCTCCGCCGTTTCGCGCAGCACGGCGACCTTTTCGTTGCCATCGGCCAGTGCAAAGCGATCCTCGTTGAGCGTGATCTGACGCCGCCAATCGTCGAGCGATTCGTAGATCGGACGCAAGATATCCACCACGCGCTGCCGCTGGTCGTCCTTCTTGCGCAAAGCTTCCAGCTCGGCGATCGCCTCGGGATGCGCCGGAACTTGCCCGGTTATCTCTTCCAGCTGATCGACCGCGCGATCGGTCTCGCCACGCTTGATGTACAGACGCGCCAAGGCCAAGCGATGCACTGCGCCCTGCGCGGGTGCCTGCTCCGCCTCCGCGCGTCGCAGGTACAGCTCCGCCAAATCATCCCAGCGCTCTCGCTCGCGGTAGAGCTCGGTCAAAGCGTCGAGCGCGCGTGTGTCCGCGTCGTCGACATCGAGCACCAAGCGATAGGTCTCGATCGCGTCGTCGGGCCGACCGAGCTCACTCTTCTGCAAGCCGGCCATGGTGTGCAGGACGGCCAGGCGCTCACTCGGGACGAAACGATGGTCGAGCGCTTCACGGTACAGCGTGACGCGCTCCTCGTGCCGGGCGGTGCGTAGCAAAATCGCGTCGATGGCCGCGAACAGCTCCTTGTTCTCGGGCTCGAAGGCGAGCGCCCGACGGTAGAAAACCAGCGCGCGTTCCAGCTCGCCGAGGCTGGTGAATAGCTCACCCGTACGCCGCGCGAGCTTGACGGTCGAGCCATCCTCGCCCGTGACCTTCTCCAGCTCGGTCGCGTAGATCTCGGCCAAGCGCCGCTCCGCGCCGGCCACCTTGGCCAAGCGCTCGAGCTCGTGGATGGTCGTGCTGTCGGACAGGTCGTCCTTCAGCAGCTCGGCGATGGTGTCCAGCGCCGCGCGGTAGTCTTCCTTCTGCTCTTCGTACAACTTGGCCAGACGCAGCAACAGATCGTGGCGCTCCTCTGGATCGCTCGAGTACGACAAGCGCGCGCGAATCGCGTCCATCACGCGCCCGAAATCACTGCGCAGCAGGTACACGGGCTCGAGCAACGCCGCAGCTCGAGCTCGATGCTCGGGCTCGGCCGCGTCGGCCAAAATGCGCTCCAGCTCGCTGATCACGCCCGCGTGCTGGCGATCCGCCGAGAGCGCGGTCTCGAGCTCGTCGAAGGCGCGCCCGAGGTCCTTTTGCTCTTGGGCTGCGACCTTGGCGATGCTGACCCGCAAGTCTGCTGCATGACCGAGCTTCGCGTCCAGCTGGCGTTCGTACAGCGCGATCAGCTCTGGCCAGGAACGCACGGCGGCGTACAGCTTTTCGAGCGCGCTGACCGCAGCCGTGTCCAGCCCGAACTCCAAGATGCTTTCGTACACCTCGATCGCGCGCTTCTTGTTGTCGAGCACGTCCGAGAGCAGCCTGGCGCGCCGGAACAACAGCTGCTTACGCTCTTCGTCCGATTCGGCGACCTCCGCGCGGCGCTCCAGAATCTCGAGCAGGTTCTGAGCATCGCCGGTCTCTTCGTACAGCGACTCGAGCGCACCGAGGGCCTGTTTGTCGTCGGCTCGCTGCTCGAGCGCCTTCTTGTAGTAGGCGCGCGCAAGCTCGCGATCGGCGAGCTGATGCCGAGCCAGATCCGCAATCTTCAGTGTGACCGTGAGCTGCACTTCACCGTCGAAGATTTCGGGCACGACATCGCACAAAAGCTTCACGTACTCGGCTTGCTTGCCGGTGGCGGCAGCCAAGCGCTCCAAGTGCACGAACCACGGTTCGAGCTGAGTGTGCCCGACGGCGGCACGCACGGCCCGCTCGGCGTAACCGAAGGCCCGGTTCGAGTCGCTCAGCGAGCTTTCGGCCGTACGCATGGCCGCTTCCAAGCCAGCGATCTTTTCCAGCGGATCATCGCTGGTCAGCACTTCGATCTCGAGCACGCGCAACAAATGCTCGTAGTCCGCTTCGGCCTCGTAGATCGGATGCAGAATCAGCGCGGCTTCGCGGCGCGCAGCGGGCTCTTCTGCGTCCAGCAAGCGCTCCAGCGCCAGACGGCTGGGCGCGTGGCGTGTGTCGAGCACGAGCGCGCGGCGGTACACCTCGAGCGCACCCGAAATGTCACTCAGATGCTCGCGCTTCAAATCGCCCAGCTTGGCGAATAGCTCGAGGCGCTCGCTGTCGCTCTCGGCCACGTCCAGGTGGCGCTCTAGAGTGGCGGCCAATTCGTCCCAGTGCGAGGCGTTGCCGAACAAAGCCTCGAGCGCGCTGAACGAAGCACCGCTCGGACCGAACTCGGAGATCAGGGCCTGGTACGCCTCGATCGCTTCCGGCACGGCCTCGAGCTTCTTCCAAAGCGTCTCGGCCGTGCGAGTCATCAGCCCGCGACGCAGCTCGGCGTCCGACGCAATTTCACGACGCCGCTCGAGCACGGAGACGAGATCGCGGTAGCGTTCACTGAGCTCGTACAGACGATCGAGGGCAGCCAACGCCTGCTCGTCGTCCGGGTTCTCCTCCACGCGTGCGTTCCAAGCCGCGATCGCGCCGTCGTTGTCGCCGAGCACGTTCTGGCACAGCTCGCCGAGCCTGCCGAAGATCGTGGCGCGGAGCGCGATGTCTTGCTCGAGCTTGACCTGAACACGCAGCATTTCCGCCAGTTTCGCGGGTTCGGCGCTGGCAATGTAAATGCGTTCCAGGGCACGTGCGGCGGGCAACACCAGCTCCGCGTCGGCTTCATCCAGCGCCAGCACTCGGCGATAGACGCGTTCGGCACGAGCGCGGTCGCTCAATAACTCTTCGCAGATGTTCGCGACCTGCATCAAGATTTCGCCGCGCAGAGAGAGCCCGTTCGCGCGCTCTGCGGCCTCGGTCAAGACCTCGGCCACGCGCTCGTTCAGGCCCAAGCGACGCCCGATCTCGAGCAGGCGCTTGCGCGCGTCGACGTCGAGCGGATCCGCGGGCACCAGCAACGACAACGTGCGCAGAGCACTCTCGTCGTCGTGCAAGCGATCGTCGCGTAGGGTCGCAATCCGGCGCAGCAGCTCGCGTCGCTCCTCGTTGGCGGGGTCCGTGCCGAAGCCCTCCAGCCGGACTTCGAGGACGCGCACGAGATCGCGGATCTCGTCCCGCGCCACGTACACGTTCTCCAGCAAACGCGCCGCGCGCTGGCGCAGGCCGCCGATTTCCAACATGCGCTCGCTCAGCTCGCGCGCTTGAAAATCGTTGATCCGCTCGCCCAGCACGTCTTCGACCAGGAGCATCGACTTTTCGGGCTGATGCAGCTCGAGCGAGAGCTTGGCCAAGCGCAATTTGAGCTCGAAGGCCTCGTCACCAGCGGCGGTGTCCAAGCGCTTTTCCAAGAGCGCGGCCAGTTGCTTGTCCTTGCCTTGGCGGACGTACAGACGATCGAGGGCGCGCACCGAGACATCGTGCAGCGGGTCGACCTCGAGGATGCGCTCGTAGTAGCGCGTGGCCTTTTCGGGATCTTCGATGATCTCTTCGCAGATCAGCGCCACCTCGACCAGCATCTCGGCGCGACGCGACAAATCATCGGTTGCGCTGGAGGCGCGGTCGTACAACGCCTCGAGCTCACTCCAGCGCTCGGCCGCGGTCAGGATGTCCTTCAAGCGTTGAAACGCGGCTTCGTTGCCGGGCGAGAGCGTCAGCACGCGTTCCAGGTAGGGTGTCGCGCCGATCGGATCGCCCAGACGATCTTCATGCAGGCGCGCAGCGCGCTCGCTGAGCTCGACCTCCAGCGCCTCGGGCAAACTGCTGCGCGTCACTTCGCGCAAGGCTTCCGCGAGATCCGTCGGGCGCCCCGCGAGCTGAGCCAGCTCGTCCGCTCGGTCCCACAGGGACAGCTCACTCGGGTACCTGCGCACCGCTTCGAGCACGACATCGAGAGCGCTGCCATGCGAGCTCAACTTGTGCTGCTGGGCGTCGGCCAAGCGCAAATACAGGGGCAAACGCTGGGCTGGGTCCTGGGTCTCCGCCAACAGCACGTTCAGCGCGTGCGCTTCGCGGCGCGCCTCGCCGGACGCTCCGTATTGTGCCGCCAAGACCTCGGCCACTCGCGCGCGCACCCCGGGCACGTCGAGCAAACGCTCGAGCACCGCCATCGCGCGTACCTTCACCCGCGGCGACTCGACGGCAAACACGGCATTTTTGAGCGCGTCTTCCGGACGCCCCAGCAGGTTCTGGTAGTGCTCGGCGAGCTCCACTTCGCGTTCGGCGCGCTCGTCACCGGACAGCTTCTCGCGATGCTGCTCGATGATCTCGACCGCAGAAGCGCCATCGCCCTGGGCCAGCAGCAGCCGTGGCAAGGCGCTGAGCGCGGCCGAATCCGAGTCTTGCACTTGCAGAATACGTCGATAGATCGCGATTGCCCGCTCTGGAGCTTCGAACACGTCCTCTTCCAACGTGGCCCAGTCGCTCAAGATGCGCACGCGCGCCTCGTCGTCTGCGGCGTGCTCGACGCGCAGCTCGAGCAGCCAGCGCAAATCGTCGCGCCGGTCTTCGCGGCGCAAAATGGCTTCGATCGCCGCAGCGACCTCGGCGTCGGCCGGATCGCGCTCGAGCATTTGCTTGTAGGTGGCGATGGCCTGCTCGGAGCGCCCGAGCTCCTCGGCGAAGACGCGCGCCAAACGCAGCTCCAAGAGTCGTCGCTCGGCCCCCAGCGCTGCCCCGGCCGCAGCCGCGACCGGCGCCGGCTCCGCCTCACCCTTCTTCTTCTTCTTGCCCTTCTTGGCCGGCTGCGGCGAAGGCTCCGCGGAGGCGACCTGTGGCGGCAGCGCGCTCGTTTCCGTCGCGCCCAAGCGTTGCTCGACGGCTTCGACGAAAGTCTCCCAGCTGCCAGCTGCGCGAGACGACTCCTCGAGCAGGTCGAGCGCGGCGGGGCTATCGGGCGAAAGCTCGTAGGCTTTGCGCGCGTAGAGCGCGGCAGCCTTGCGATCGTTCAAGCGCTTGCCGGACACGTCGACCAACTTGCCGAGCAGAGCAAGCTTGTCGGTCTCACTCTCGGCGCGCTCCAGCAAAAGCTCGTACAGCGCGGGCAAGCGCACCCACTTCTCGTCCTGCTCGTAGAGCGGGATCAGTGCGCCCGCGGCTCGCGTATCCGTCGGGTCCGCCGTCAGGATGCGATCGTAGGAGCGGAACGCGCGCTCGGGCTGATTCAGTTTCTGCTCGTATACTGCCGCAGCGCGATAACTGAGTGCGATGCGTTGCGCGACTTCTTTGGCGCGGTCGGCGGCGGTACTGAGGACTTCTGCCAGGCCGTCCCAATCGTTCTGCGAGGCGTATAGGCGTTCGAGCCCGTCGTAGTCCGCACTCTGCAGGTACGTTTCACGCAGCACGCGCAAAGCGCGCGAATGTCCCGGCGACAGCTCGAGCACGCGTTGCCAGGCACGCGCAGCCTGGCCGTGGTCGGCGATGTGCTCGGCGTAGACCGTGCCCAGCTTCTGCAGTGCCGTCAGCCTGGCCGCGTCGTCCGTGAGCGTTGCCACACGCCGCTCCAGAACCTCGGCCAGGGTCGGCCAGTCCTTGGCGCGCTCGGCGTACTTTTCGAGCGCGTCCAGCACCTCGGCGCGCGCCGGATCGATTTCCAGGATGCGCTTGTACAGCTCGACAGCCTCGGCTCCACGGTTCAGGCGCTCGGCTGCCAACTGCGCGAGCTCCTTCAACAAGGACAGCTTGGCGCCACCTTCGGCGGTCAACAGGTCGGCCGAGTACAGCTCGAACAGCTTGTCCCAAGCGCGGCGCTTGCGATACAGGTCCTCCAGGCGCTCGTGGGCCTCGACATCGGTCGGGGCGATCTTGAGCAGCGCGGCGTAGGCATCGGTCGCGTTCTGCGCGTTGGAAAATTGCTCGAGCCAGCGACGCGCTGCCGCGCGATACAGCTCTTTCTTCTCTTCGATGTCGGGGGTGATCTCGGCCAGCTTCAGCTGATGCGTGATCAAGTCGCGATGACGACCCAGCTTGTCGTACAAGCCGACGAGCTCGCGCATTTCGTCGGCATCGTGCTCGTCGAGCTTGTCGTCGAGTTGCACGATCTGATTCAACACCGAGAGCAGCGCCGTGTCGCTGCGCACGTACTGGCGATAGACGGTGGCGACTTCGCGTAAGATCGAAAGCCGCTCCTGATACTGCTCGGTCGGCGTTCGCTCCAACTGTTGACGCAAGAGCTCGACCAACGCGTTGTAGCCTTGGGTCTGCTTGTACAGGCGCTTCAGCGAATCACGCGCTTCCGAGCTGTCCGGATCTTGACGCAGGATGCTCTTGTACTGCTCGATCGCCTTTTGGGCGTTGGCCGTGCCTTCGGCCAGCTTGGCGATCTCGGAAGCGAGCTTTTTGCGGTCGCTCGAGCCGTCCGGCACCGAGCGCTGTGCGCCCTGCAAGACGTCGATCAGGCGCGAGTCGTCTTGTAACGAGCCGTAGTACTCGCGGTAAAAATTGAGCATGCCCTCGTTGTTCGGCTCCACCTTACGGATGCGCTCGAACCAGGGCTCGGCATCTTGCGGCTTGCTCAGCTTGCGCCAGTGCAGCATCGCAATCTGCAGCATGTCGCCCAAACGCTCGGCGTCGTTCGTGTCCCTCAGCTTGAGCTCGCGCTCGTAGAGCAGCACGAGGTCCGCCCAGCGTTCGTCGTTGCCGTAGAATTCAGACAAAAATCCCTTGGCTTCGGCGTGCGAAGCGTCGACGCGAAGCACGCGATCGTAGGCGCGCGCGGCGCGCTCGTTGTCGGACAGGTGCTGAGCGTACAAGCGTGCCAAGCGCACGCCCGCGGCCACACGCGAAGCGGGTCTCTCGCTGCGATCGGCCAAGCGCTCCAAAACGCGAGCCAACTCTTCCCAGCGGTTGCTGCTTCGGTAGATATGCTCGAGCAAGCGCCCGGCGCGCTCGTTGGTAGGATCGAGGCGCACCGCTTGTTCCAGGCGCTCGACGGCCGTCTCGAGACTCAGGTTGTGCCCGCCGTAGCGCACGTCCATCTCGGCAGCGCGCATCAGCATCGAGCTCTTGTAGACGTCGTCGGTCGCTTGTTCGGCCTCACCGGCGTAGGTCGTGGCCAGCTCCGAAAAACGCTGGCGCTTGTTCTCGCTCTCGGCGATTGCGGCCAGGGCCACGGGATTGCCCGGGTCGATCTCGAGCAGGCGCAAATAACAAACGGCGGCGCCGTCGTCGTCGAACATCTCGCCGCCCAGCACCTTGGCTTGCGCGCTCAGCGCTTCCGCTTCGCGGGGCGTGTTTTCGACAACCTGCGACGCGATGTCGAGAATGCCTGCCACCGCGGCCCACTCGCCGCGGCTTTCGTGCCTGTCGCGCGCGGAGTCGAGCAGCCGCATCAGCTCATCGGTCGACAGGTCGCCGCCACTCGCTTTTGCGGCATCCCGAAGTGCCGTCCACGCCTCGTTCGAATCTGGTATCGCCTGGAGAGTACCGAGCGCCGTGCGGATCGTCTGGGAGTCCATTCCTCACCCGTTCATTGCCCACTCGATCACCGCGGTTTCGGCGAAGAGCGGGGGCTCGACAGTACGCTGCAGAACCGGTCCTTACAAGCCTTGCAAAGGCTCGATTCTAATTGGGTTCTGTGCTCGCGCTGGCTCGCGTTTGCGCGCGTGCGCTGGCTCGTCGGCGCGGGCTCCGTTCGCCCTCCGCAAGCGAGGCCTCGCCCGAGCGCCGGCAACGAAGCGGCGCTTTCGGGCTCCGGTTACCCACATTTCAATGCATCGAGCGCAGCGCCGCGAGCGCTCGACGCTGTGTGTCGAGAGGGCGGGCACTCGCACCCAGCGCGGCAGCGCGATCGAGCGCACGCTGCGCGTCGTCCAGCCGACCGAGCTTCATCAGCGCCCAAGACCGGCCGAGGTGCGCGTCCGCAAAGTTGGGGCGCGCGGAAACGAGCGCGTCATATTCGCCGAGCGCCGCTGCAGCATCGCCGCGTAGCACCGCTACCGTGGCCAAACCGACATGGTTCTCGAGTGCATGCGGATCGGCCCGAAGTCCGGACTGGTAGGCCGCGGCTGCGCCGTCGAGTTGACCGAGGCGCGCGCGGGCCAGTCCCAACGCATGCCATGCCTGAGCGTTCCGTGCGTCGCGACGCAGGGCTTCCACCAGGCGCGGCTCGGCGAGTTCCGCCTCACCCCAGCGCGCGGCGCGCAGACCCGCCGTGAGTGGGCCCAGCGGATCACGCGGCGCGACCTGCGCCGCGTGGTCGTATTGTTCGAGCGCATCGTCGTAGCGGTGACTGAGCTCCAGCGCGTAGCCGAGCTCGACCCAAGGCACGGGGCTGGTCGGGCCGAGCACCCGGGCCAATGCCTCGGCTTGTGCTTGCGCGCGCCCCATTTGCCCCATACTGGCATGTACTCGCAGCAACAAGCGGCGCTCGGCGACCGCTTCGGGGTGCTTCAGCAGATAAGCCTCGAGCTCTTGGGCAGCCTCTGCGGGGCGCCCCTTTTGCACAAGCATTCGCGCCTGGTTCGACGGATCCGGATGCGAAAAGGCGCAACCAGCGGCGAGCAGCCCGAGCGCAGCGGCGGAAGCCAGCGCGCAAGCGCGCGAGAGTAACCGAGCTCGAGCCGTCATCGAACACCCGGACGCTAGCACTTTTGCGCGGGATGGTGCTCGACGTGCCGCGCGCGCTGGGCAAAGCTCGCGGCATGCAGTTTTCCGAGATCGGCGCGATCGCCATCGTGGGTGCCGGACAGATGGGCGCGGGGATCGCGCAGGTCTGTGCGCAACGCGGCTACCGCGTGCTGCTCGCAGATGCCGCGCTGGACCGTGCCCAAAGCGCAAAACTGGGCATCGTCAAGCAGCTCGGCCGCCTGCAGGCCAAGGGCAAGCTCACGCCGGACGAATGCGAAGCGGCCAGCGCCCGCATCGAAACCATGGCCGCCGAGGCGGCCTATCCGCAGGCCGATCTGGTGATTGAAGCGGCCACCGAGAACCGAGAGCTCAAGCTCGCGCTGTTCGAGCAAGCCTGTTCATTGTCCAGGCCGCACGCGATTTTGGCCTCGAACACCTCGAGCGTCTCGATCACGCTCTTGGCCGGACGGACTCGGCGCGCGGAGCGCGTGATCGGCATGCACTTCATGAATCCCGTGCCCGTAATGAAGCTGGTAGAGCTGGTGCGCGGGCTAGAAACCAGCAACGAGACGCTGGCCAGCGTGCGGGCCCTGGCCGAAGATCTACACAAGACCGTAATCGTGAGTCGCGATCGGCCGGGCTTTTTGGTCAACCGCATGCTGATCCCGTTCCTCAACGAGGCCTGCCTGGCGCTCGACGAGGGCACCGGCAGCGCCGAGGACATCGACCAAGGCGCGCGCCTGGGACTCAATCATCCACTCGGTCCGCTCGAGCTCGCGGATCTGATTGGGCTCGATACCGTGCTCGCGATCGCCCGCGTGCTCGAACAAGATTTTGGCGATCCCAAATACCGACCCGCGATCTTGCTCAAAAACCTGGTAGCGGCAGGTTACCTGGGACGCAAAACCAAACGCGGCTTTTACGCCTACGATGACCAGGGCAATAAGCTCAAACCCACGCCGTGAGCTCGAAAGGGACGAACATGTACGAGACGCTGCTGCTCGACGAAAAGGCTCGGGTCGTCACCTTGACCATCAATCGTCCGAGCAAGTTGAACGCGCTGAACGCGCAAGTGCTATCGGAGCTGTATCAAGCATTTCAAGCGCTAGAGGCCGCACCGGCCGAAGCACGCGTGCGCGCCGCCATTCTGACCGGCGCGGGCGAAAAAGCCTTCGTTGCCGGGGCGGACATCGCCGCGATGGCGGGCTCGAGCGCGGCCCAAGGCTACGCCTTCAGCGCAGCTGGGCATCGGCTCGGGCGCTTGATGGAGGACGTGTCGTTCCCGATCATCGCCGCCGTCAATGGCTTTGCGCTGGGCGGTGGTTGCGAGCTCGCCCTGTGCGCGGACTACATCTTCGCCGCCGAGCACGCGAAGTTCGGGCAACCCGAAACCAATTTGGGACTTTTGCCGGGCTTCGGCGGCACACAGCGCCTGTCCCGGCGCATCGGCTTGGGTCGCGCGCGTGAGCTCGTGTACTCGGGTGAACCGATCAGCGCGAGCGAGGCGCTGCGCATCGGTCTGGTCAACCGAGTGTTGCCCGCCGCCGAGCTCTTGGCTCAGACCGAGCAGCACGCGCTGCGCATTGCCGAGCAAGCACCGCTCGCGGTGGCCGCAGCCAAGCGCGTCCTCAATCGCGGCTTCGACGCCGATCTAGCGAGCGCGTGTGAGCTGGAAGCGAACGCCTTCGGGGCGCTGTTCGCCAGCGAAGACGCGCAGAGCGGCCTGACGGCATTTTTGGCCAAGCAGCGCGCGACGTACAAAGCTCGCTGAAGTGCCCCCACGAACAGCGCGAAAAGCATCGTATAATCAGCCGCTTAGCCTTGGGCGCGCGTTGCTGTTCGGCACGCTGTGGGGGGCTTCCTGGGTGCTTTCCGGCTGTGACGGCTGCGGCGCCAGCAAGCCGTACACCCCGTTCGGGGTGGCATCGTCACTGCCCAGGGTGGAGCCCCCGGCAGCGCTACCAGTGCCCGAGCCTTCGGCCGCCGCGACACCCGCGGCGGCCGAAGGCTTCGCCGCTCGAAAAGCCGAGCTAGTACCCGGCCTGCCCGAGACCTGGCAGGGCTCGGATCTGAATCTGAAAGCGCCCAGCGGGCGCCGCTTCGCGCAAGTGTTGGCGAGTGACTTCGACGGTGATCAAAAACCCGAGGCGCTCGCCTGGCTCGTGCCCGCTCCCAAGGAAAAGGACGCGCCCCCCGGAGAGCTTTGGTATTTCCCGAATGGAGCGCCCGCCCGCAGCGTCGCGGCTCAGCCCGGCTTCGTGCCAAGCTCGGCCGACTGCACGCTCAGCAGCACGCTGACGCAGACCGGCTCGCACAGTGCGACGCTCGATGTCAGCGCCAACTGCAACGCCAAGCTGATCGCGCGCGCGCCTTCACGCGCTTTGCTGGTCGTCTCGCCCAGCGTCTCGCATCCGCTTTTGCTCAGCTTGCGTGCCGCCGCCGCAGCCAGCGATGAAACCCTCAATTTTTCGGTCGATTCATCGGACCAGGACCACGACGGCCGAGACGACGTACGGCTCAGCGTGAGCCTCGCCAATTTGGGTGCGAGTGAGCCCGCGCAGGCGGACTTGGTCTGGCTGGATCGAGCAGCTGGCGCCTCGCGCTCGGCGAGTGAGCCAGCAGCCTCGCTGATGCGCCTGGCTGGCAAGATCTCGCTTCAGGCACGCGGCAAACGCGCCGGCACCGCCAGCGAGCGCGTCGCGACCACGCTGCGTCTGCTGTCCAGCGTGTGCGCCGAAGGCGGCGTGCCGCGCTTGTTCGACGAGGACGGCGCAGCGTTTCGCTGCGGCAACTTGAGCCCCGTGCTCGATTCACTGATGATGAGCGACGCGACAGCCTGGCTCGCGCAGGGTGATCTGCTGAACGCCTTCGCGGTGCTGCGCCGAGACGGCTGGTATTTCAACAAGCTGTCGAGCGCGCAGCGCAAAGCGCTCGAGCGTGAGCTGCTGCGCGCAGTGAGCAGGTTCGAGGCCGGCCCGGCGTTGGTGGCTCGCGCGCAGCCGCTTGCGCCGGCACTCCCCCACTACAGCCCACTCTGGTTCGAGCCCGACGCGGCGCTCTTGATCCAGGGTGCGAGCGCCGTGACCCGTCTGTCTGCCGATCGCAGCGAGGAGGCCGCGCTTACGGCTGACGGCGGCGAGTCCCGCTGGCCGCTCGAGCTTTCGTCTGCCAACGGTCAGCACGTGCTCGGCGCGATCCACGCTTGTGACCGTTCGGAGCTCCTGTTCAACGCCGGCGACAGAACCCACCCGATCTTGACGCCGCTGACCACGCGCCTGCTGGCGGCGCGTCCAGCCAGCTGCGCTGGACACGGCACCGGTCCGAGCGTCGCCATCGCCCCGCTCAGCTTCGACGAAAGCGGCCTCGAGGCGCTGGTAGCCGGCGCGCGCGTCAGCGTAACACCGCCCGACAAGAAGCCCGGCGCCGGGCTGCCGGAGCTCGGCACGCCACGCTCCCCGGACGGTCGCTGGCTCGTCACTCCGACTCCGCTCGGCCTGCTGCTCGTCGGTGAGAAGAAGGAGCTGTGGCAAACGGACAAGCTCAGCGAGCACGCCGACGCCGGGCGCTTCACGGACTGCGTCGTTGCCAACGACGCGCGCGCGATCGCCTGCATCGATGCCGGACGCGCGATCCTCTTCGAGCGCCAACAGACCAAAGCGGCGAGTCCGAGCACCACTACACGCAAGTAGCGCTAGCGGTGCTCACACTCGGGCGGGCTCAGGGCGTCTTCGAGGGCGCCTTGGTGCGCTCGATATAGGCCCGGGTGCGCGTGTCGACGCGAACCCAGTCACCCTCGTTGATGAACAAGGGTACGTTCACGGCGGCGCCAGTCGAAATCTTGGCGGCCTTGGTCACGTTGGTCGCGGTGTCGCCCTTCACGCCGGGCTCGGTCTCGGTGATCTGCACGATCACGTGCGGCGGCAGCGCGATCGCCACCGGGTTACCGTTGTAGATCGTGATCACGACGTCGATGCCGTCGATCAAGAAGCCGCTATCCTCACCGACGACCTCGGCCTGAACGGTCACCTGATCGCCGGTCATGCCGTTCATGAACACGTAGGCGTCGCCTTCGGGGTAGATGAACTGCAAGGTGCGGTCTTCGACGTCGGCCGGCTCGAGCTTCTCGCCCGAGCGGATGTTGCGTTCGATGGTGCCGCCGTTCAGCATGTTTCGCATCTTCGTGCGCGTGAAGGCCTGGCCCTTCCCCGGCTTCACGAACTGGAAATCGGTGACGACGTACGGGTTCCCGTCCATCATGAACTTCAGGCCCTTGCGGATGTCGCTAGTGTCCATACTTTCCTCGAGAATTGGCCGGGGGGCGCCTTCTTTGGGGCGGCCTGGCACGGAGCTCGCGACCAACTCGGCCACTGAGCCCGCCACGCTCTAGCTAGGGATCGGCGGCCGTTCAAGCCAGAATCGGCTTTTGGCGACCTTGTAGCCGGTTTTTCGCTGCGCTTCCGCCAGCTTGACCGAAGGTCCGCGCTTGCTCAGCCAGCCCCAGAGCGATACTGAAGAGCCGGCGCGATGAACGAATACGAGCTCGAAGAGATCAAACGCGAGATCGTGGAGAGCCGGGCGCTCACCATCAAAACCAACAATTTGGTCAACGCGCTGGCCGCGGATCTGAAGAGCATCTCCAAGCGGCAACAGGGCGCCGAGCGCAAGGTCGTGATCAACAGCGCGACCGCGTACGTGGTCACGATCGCGATCTTGCTGGTGTTCGTGAAACTGACCTGGGACATCCGCCTCGAAACCGTGCGCTCCGAAAACAAGGAAACGCGCGACCAACTGGAGGCGATTCAGAAGGACATCAAGGTCGAGCAAGAGCGACAAGAGGTGCAGAAGCGCGCCAGCCGCCAAGCCAGCGAGTTTTACCAACTGATCGTCCAGAGCAAGCGTCAAGAGTTGATCGCCGCCTATCCGGACGTGATCAAGCTCGACATCTCCCCCACCGAGCGCGCGGTGTTCGACTCCGCGGTCGAGCGCGCCAAGAATGAATTGTCCTTGATCGCCTACCAGAGCGGAGTCGATCACATTCGCATGGGGCGCTGGCATGAAGCACAGCAAGCGTTCCGGGAATCGCTCAAGTACAAGAGTGACGCGGCGCACAGCCCGCAAGCCAACTTCCAACTTTCACGCGCGCTGATCCAACTCGGGCTGCATCGCGATGCCATTCCGATCTTGATGCAGCTCTCGGAGGCCTCGGCCGACAAGGAAGTGATGGACGAAGCCACGCTGCAGCTGGCCGAAGCAGAGCTCGCCATTCAAGCCTGGAACGACGCGAAGAACACGCTACGCGCGTTCATTCGCCGTTTCCCGAACAGCCCGCACATCAACGATGCGCGCGGGAAATTGGCTGAAGTTTCGCTGTACCACTGAGCCCGTCGGCGGACGTGTATCCTAGGATCGTGGCCCGACCGCGACCGGAAATCGAACGAGCCCTCGGCTTCATTGCCGGCCACCTCGACGAGCCGTTGAGCGTCGCCGACGTAGCGCGCGCAGCCGGCATGAGCGAGTTTCACTTCCAGCGCGCGTTTCACGACGCGCTCGCAGAAACGGTCGGGCAATTCGTGACGCGAAAGCGGCTAGAGACCGCAGCGCTTCGCCTGGCGTACGAGCCCAGCACTTCGATCACCGAGATTGCGCTGTCGAGCGGCTATTCCTCGAGCTCCAACTTTGGCAAGGCTTTCGCGGGGTACTTTGGCAACAATCCCTCGGAAGTACGCAAACCAGGCGGCAAACTGCCGGGTCAAGTCGGCAAGTTGCTTGCTCGCTACGGCAAGAGCTTCGACCCGCGAGCGCTGTACACCATGCCCGAAGAGCCCGACGCACAGGCTTTTCGAGATCAGGTCGCCTTTTGGAGCGAGCGAGTGCGGTTCGAGACGAGCTCAGGCTCCCACTTGGCTTGCCTCGCGAGCGCGGGGGCCTACGACTTCGAAGCGCTACGAGTTACCTGGGCCGAGCTGATCGCCCGTTGTCGCCAGCTCGGGATCTGCAGCGCGGCGGTCGACGCGTGGGGCATGGCCCTCGACAGCCCCGACCTCACGGCTCCGGAACGCTGCCGATACCATGCCTGTGTGCCTTGCGCTGAAGCCGCCGTCCTCCCACCTCCGCTGTTCAAGGGCGTGATGAAGGCTGGGCGCTATGCCGTGTTTCGCTACGTCGGGCCGGTGACGGGAGTCAGCGCGGCATATCGCAGCATCTACTCCTGTTGGTTCCGCGCGAGCAGCCTGGCGGCAGACGATTTTGCTCCGCTGGACCATTACGTGACGGACGAGCCACGAGACGGCTCGATCGATATGGAAATGTGGTTTTGCATCAAGCCGCGAGCGTGAAAATCGCAGTCTGGGAGAAGCCGGGGGCGGCTTCTGGAGAAGCCCTGCGAAGCCGTCAGCGTCACTCTGTCGAGCATGGCACTGCTCTCGAAACCACGACGCATTCTCATCACTGGAGCCTCCCGAGGCATCGGTCGCGCGACGGCTCTCGCGCTGGCCGCCCGCGGTCACTCGTTGCTTCTGGCCGCCCGGGGGCAACCCGCCCTCGAACAGGTTGCCGCACAGATCCGGGGAGCGGGCGGGCGGGCACAAACCTTTTCGCTAGACGTGACGAGCTCGGCCAGCGTCGACTCGACCATCGCGCGCGTGCTTGCCGACGGTCCCGTCGACGTGCTCGTAAACAACGCAGGTGCATGTTACCAATGCGAATTTCTCACTCAGTCCGAGTCCAGGCTTCGGGGAGAGATCGAGCTCAACTATTTCGGGGCGCTGCACATGATCCGCGCGCTTCTGCCTTCATTCATCGAGCGTCGCGCTGGCGCGATCGTCAACGTGTCCTCCCTGCTCGGCAGCGCCCCCGCCCCGACGACCGCGAACTTCTCGGGAAGCAAGGCGGCGCTCGAAGCCTTCTCTTCGGGTCTGAGGGGAGAGCTTGCGCGTTTTGGCATCCGGGTCACCGTGTTCGTTGCCCCCCACACGCAGACCGAGCTCGGATGCCGCACGGATTTTCGCGGCGTGAAAAGCCTACCCGTCGCCTACGTTGCGGATCAGCTCGTGCGCGCCATCGACCGCACTCCGGCTCGCCACGCGGCTAGCCCGGTGTACCGCGTGCTCTTACGTCTGGCCGCCTGGTTCCCGCGCTGGATGGAGCGCCAGATGGCCTCATCGGTTCAACACCTGCTGCGAGCGCCGCACCGTATCGGCGACCGCTGAGCGCCGACGCCGCCGAGTCACGGTTCATAGAGGATCGAGGGACCTGGTCACTCGGGATTGACCGCGATCGCCGTCAACATGGCGGCGTTCCACAAGTCCGGCACGGCTTTCAGATCGGGACGAGGGCCGCTCAGCACCAGCGCATAACCCTGGCCGTTCTTCAGCTCGGACAGGCCACCCTGCGCGAGCACGCTGCTCCAGCTCTGGCTGAACAGCAGCCCGTTACTGTCCTCGACCGAGACCTGGTACTTCCGGCCACTGCCGAGGTCGAAGAGCGTGTTTTGAATCGACGCAGGACGCGGCGCGACTTGCCCGAGACTCAGGCTAGCGATCGCGATGCCAGTGGACGTAGAAGGGAAAGGCGGTCGAGAGCGGAGCTCCACCTTGGCGGTCGCAAGCGCTGCATGCACGCCCTGCAGCGCCACGTGATCGTCCGAAACCTGGCGCGATAGACTGACCAAGACCGCGGACGCGCTAGGCTCGCGCGGGGTGTAGCCCGCGCCGCAATACTGCTCGGCGTCTGCGCCGCTGTAAGTGGCGCCCCCTAGGCAGCCGTTGGCCACGTAGACGAGGCTTCGCCCCGCATCCAATGTTCCTGCAGAAATCGCGGGCAAACCACGCACGCGCAGGGCCGAGCGCACAGCCGGGAGAGCAACCGAGCTACCGCCCTCACCGCCGCTGCCGCCCGCACCGCCGCTACCGCCATCCCCGGCGGCGCCCGCAACATTCATTCCGTTGCCATCCCCCGCGGCCCCGCCCGCACCGAGGTAGCCGCCCGCGTCGGCGAGCGCCTCCTCCGAGCGAGCCCGCTCGATGGCGGCTTCACAGTCGAGACCCGCGATCAGATCCAACTCGCCCGCGATCACGATCGGCTCGAGCCCTTCGCTTGCGAAGTCGACCCCGTCCACTTCGCGGAGCACCCAACTCTGGCCGTACTCGAGTGGCGCGTCCGTGAGCGGTGAGCCGAGAGGCGTCACGTTACCGTCTGCGTCGAGCTTGGCCAGGCACAGCGCGACCCGCGGCGCGTCCACCAGGCCATTGACGATCGTGAGCACGCTCTCACCCGGGGGCTCGTCGTCCGCATGGCCGCCGGCGTTCGCGGCTTCGCCGCCGAAACCACCCAGAAGACCGGGCGCACCGGCGCTTGCCAAAGTGCCGCCAGCGCCGCCGTTGCCCCGCCCCGCTGGTTTCTTTTCCAGCGCATCGTGGTTGGTGACGCAGGCCACGAATGCCCCCGCGAACAGCAAAGAACCCAGCCAAAGACCACGGCGAAGCATGCTGCGCTATGCCACGCAAGCGTGCACCGGACAAGCGACGGCGGACGGGGCGCGCAGCGTGCGCGCAGCTTGTGCTCTCAGCGCGCCAAAGGCATGAATTGGCACCATGAAGAACACCGTGATCACGGGCGCCAATCGGGGCATCGGGCTGGCGCTCACGCGCTTTGCAAAAGCGCGTGGTGATCGCGTGCTCGCCGCCTGCCGCGCCTCGTCCTCAGCGCTCGACGCCCTGGGGGTCGAAGTCGTCGAAGGCGTCGACGTCGCACACCCGGCAGGCGTCGCGCGCCTGGCCGCTGCGGTCGGCGAACGCCCGGTCCACTGCCTGGTCAGCAACGCCGGTATCCTGATTCAAGTCGAGCTCCAAAACCTCGATGTCGCGGCAATTCGCCAACAGTTCGAGGTGAACGCGCTCGGCCCCTTGCAGGTCGCGGCCGCGCTCCAGGGCCGCTTCGAGCAGGGCTCGAAGATCGGGCTCATCACCAGCCGCATGGGCTCGCTCGGCGACAACTCCTCCGGCGGCCACTACGGCTATCGCATGAGCAAGGCGGCGCTGAACATCGCGGGCATCTCGCTCGCGCGCGATCTCGCGCCGCGCGGCGTCGCCGTGGCCATCATCCATCCCGGCATGGTCGACACGGACATGCTCGCGAGCCTCGGTCACCACGGACTCGAACCGAGCGAGGCCGCACGCGGCATCTTCGCCCGCTTGGACGAACTGACGCTCGAGACGTCCGGCGGCTTCTGGCACATGAACGGCGAGCGACTGCCCTGGTGAGAGATTCTGTCCCTCGACAGGACGCTAGACGGTGATCAGGCGGGCCTGCGGGTCGAGCCGCCGCAAATCCTCAGCATCACTGGTGACGATTGGTTCGGAGTGGCGTCGCGCGCAGATCACGACGTGGGCATCCGCAATGTCCTTGCTGCGGCTCGCCGCCAAGAGCACGCCCACACGAGTTGCGTCCAAGGCGTCGAGCGGCTCCACGTGCGTCGTCGGTTGGCGAATCAATCTCGAAAGCCGCGCTTGCCGAGTGGGGGTTCGGATCGCCTGAGCAAGCGCGGTTGCTGGCACGGTCACACGGGCGCCGATTTCATCGGCTCGAGCAAGCAACGCAATCACGCGCCGATCATTGCGATCCAGCGCGATCAGCCCTCCCGCATCCAGGGTAACGCCGCTCATGCCGCTTTGCCCTTGCGCTTCGTTTTGCGTTTGTTGACGGGTTCTATTAGCGAATCCGCCCAGTCGCGTTCCTTTCGGGTCAGCGGGCCGCCAGTTTCCTGCAGGGCGACGCCGAGCATGGCGCTCCACCCCGAGACGTCCGCCAAAGAGACGGACACCGCATGTTGAACAAAAGCAGACACGCTGCTGGACTTTCCACGGCCGACCAGCTCTTGGATGGACGCGAGTTGAGTCTCGTCGAGCGTGACGGTGACCTTCTTCGTTGCCATACCAATTCCCATACCATGGTCGACTCGCGACGTCGAAGCAGCCGCGGACGCCGCGCGCCGAGGCGGTGGCCCCTGTCGGACTCGAACCGACATGATCTCGCGATCGAGGGATTTTAAGTCCCCTGCGTCTGCCATTCCGCCAAGGGGCCACGTATTTTCGGCTAGCGATGTGGGGGATAGCACTGACCAGGGGCGGAAGGGAACCCGGTCTGTCGCACCTACGCCGATCTCCAAGTCCCGGTGTCATCCAGATCGGGCGAGGGCACGAGGCCCTCGAAGCGCAGCGGTAGCGCTCGTTCGAGGAATACGCCCGCCTCGACCTCGAAGCAGAGCAAGCGGTCGGCGCCGGCAAAGGCCTCGAGCTCCGGTCCTTCCCAGACGGTGTGGGCAGTGCCAGTCAGAGACAAGACGTCGCCCGTGCGAAAATCGGCGCAGACGACGCCGGCACGCGGATTGACCTCGAGATTGCCCAGGGTATTGAACATGAAGTTGCCGCGAAAGTCTGGGCTGGTGAGCAGCGTGGCGTTCGGGCCCTCGCTCACGCGCACGAAGCCGGGGCGACCCCCGCGGTGCGAGACATCGACGCCCTCGCCGTGGCTGGTGCTGGCGGCTGCAGCCGACGCAGTGGCGATGAAGAACGTGTCGGTGTTGGCGAGCAACTCGCGCGCTGGTGCGGACAAGTGCGGCCCTTCGTTGCGCGGGGGTCCGGCGGTTCCACGTCGGCTCGCGTCGAAGCTCGGTTCGCGCGCTTGGATGTACTGCTTGCAGTTGCCGAAGCTCTGTTCGACATCGACACTGAAGGAATGCGCATCACGCTGGACAATGCGGCCATTGGCGCGGTTTCGACGGCGCGTTTCGAGTTGGATCCCGAGTAACCCGAGCGGGCTGCCAAGCTTGAGTTGCTCGCGCAGGGGGTCGCCGAGCGCGGGCTCCGCCTCGATGCGCAAGAGCTTGGGCGAGGGCGAGCGCACGAAGCCTGGCTCTCCGCTGAGAATCGATGCCCAGACGCGGCCCGCCGCGTCCATGCTACCCACGATCAACAACGGCAAGGCCTCGAACAATTCGCGATGCTGATCGGGCATTTGTGCGCGAATCATGTTGCGCCCGGCGCGCTCGACTTGGTCGCGCACACCGACCTGCCGTTGGACCGCTTGCTCACCTGGGTGGAAGGGTGAGCTTTCATGCGGCCAACCGCGCTCGATCACTCGTGCTCCGCGGCGGGCAGGAGTGGTCATGACTTTGCCGGAGTGCGAGCCATGGGCACGAAACCGGGCAGCGCTTCGACACGCGACAGCCAGCTGCGAATCCTTGCATACGCCTCGAGCGAGACGTCGCCCTCGGGCGCATGCGCGCTGTACGTGTAGAGCGCCACATCGGCCAGGGTTGGCGTTTCGCCGACTAGGAACGGTCGCGCGCTGAGCTCACTTTCGAGCACGGTGAACAACTCATGCGCCTTGCGCACGGCCAAGGCGTGATCGAGCGGCGCATTGAAGACCCGCACCAGGCGAGCCGCCGCGGGGCCGGCGGCGAGTTGCCCGGCAGCGACCGATAGCCAACGCTGCACTTGTGCACGGCGCGCAGGATCGGCAGGGAAATAGCGACCGGCTGGGTCGTACCGCTCAGCCAGGTAGACCAGGATGGCGTTGCTGTCGGCGAGAGTCAGCGCGCCATCCTCCAGAACCGGGACTTGGCCGAAGCTGTTCTTGCTCAAGAAGGCCGCTTGCTTATGCTCGCCTTTGGGCAGATCGACGTTGACCAATTGCACGCGCAGGCCGAGCAGCGACAACATCAGCTCGGCGCGGTGCGAGTGGCCAGAGAGCGGGAAACGATGCAGACGGAGTTGGCTTGGTTCGCTCATGCACGCAAGCTGCGGCCGCGAAGCGACAGAAACAATAGCCATATTTGACAAGTCATTATTCCAACAATAGGAACAATGCGTGGACCGGTTCTCGACGCTGACAGTGTTCGTGGCGGTGGGCGAAGAGCAGAGCTTCAGCGCGGCCGCGCGGCGTCTGGCACTCTCACCTCCGGCAGTCACGCGGGCGGTGGGCGCGCTAGAACAAAGGCTCGGGGTCAAGCTGTTGCAACGCACCACCCGCATCGTGCGTCTGACCGAGGCAGGTGCGCGCTACCTGCTCGATTGCAAACGAATCTTGGCTGAGCTCGATGACGCCGATCAGGCCTTGTCCGGGGCGCAAGCCGAGGTTCGGGGCACGCTCGCGATCACGGCTTCGGTGCTGTTTGGCCGCTCGTTCGTGGCGCCACTGTTGCATGCGTTCCTCGAGCAACACCCGAAAGTGAATCTACGCGCATTGTTCGTCGACCGCGTGGTCGACTTGATCGAGGAAGGCGTCGACGTCGCAGTACGCATCGCCCATCTGGCAGATGCATCCTTCAGTGCCATCCGGGTGGGCGCGGTACGCAACGTGGTGTGCGCCTCGCCGGCGTATCTGAAGCGCCACGGTGTGCCGCGAACGCCCGATGATTTGCAGGAGCGCCCGGCGCTGTGTTTCTCGGCCGATCGCTCGGCGCCGGCTTGGTCATTCCAAGTCGGCAAGCGAACGCTCTCGGTGCGCCCGCGCGCGAGGCTGATCGTCAACAGCCCCGAGGTTGCCATGCAAGGCGCGATCGCGGGTGAAGGCATAACGCGCGTGCTGTCCTACCAAGCGGCCTCGGCGGTGAAAGCGGGCCACTTGCGGCTGATTTTACGCGAATTCGAGCCGGAGCCCATCCCGATCCACGTCATACATCGTGAGGGAAAGCGCGCGGCAGCCCGCGTGCGTGCGTTCGTCGATTTCGCAGTGGCGGAGCTGCGCAATAACCCACTGCTCGGGTCTTGAGTCAGTGCTTGCGCATCAAGTAGCCGAGCACCATCGACAAGCCGCCGACGACGATGATCAACAGCACGGCCACGGACCAGGAGTTTGCCACTCTGGGCCCGGCGCCGGTTTTCGCCAAGCGTTGCGAGCCCATGCGTTCCGGGGGCAGCGAGGTGCCGCCGCGCCCGCCGCGAGCCAAGTTGGCCATGCCCGCCGCTGCGGACGCGCTGATGCTCACCTTCATTTGCAGCGCGCCGCGCTCGGCGACCGTCAGCGCCACGAGCTGCGACTGCTGCACGCGATCGCTCCCGCCGCTGAACACCGACAAGGATTCGATGAACGCGCGCATCGAGCTCGGGCGCAGATTGGGATCGCGTTCGAGACCGCGGTGCACGACCCGCGAAAGGTCGCGCGGCACCCAGGACGCCACCACGTCGAGCTGCGGGATCGGCTCGGTGCAGATGGCGACGATCAGCTCCCCCAGCGAGGTTTGCCCGCCCCACAAGCGCTGACCGCTGAGGGCTTCCCAGAGCACGACCGAGAGGCTCCAAACGTCGCTGCGCTCGTCGACCGCCTTGGCGTTCTTGGCTTGTTCGGGTGACATGTACATGGGCGAGCCGAGCATGCCGCCCGTACGCGTCAGGCTCAGGTAACTCACGGCATTGTTGTTTTCGCTCACCCGCGTGCGCTTCGCGACGCCAAAGTCGCACACCTTGACCGTGACCTCTCGAGTCTGTTCGTCGATCTGCAAAAACAGATTGGCGGGCTTGATGTCGCGATGCACGACGCCCCGCGCGTGCGCCGCCGCCACGCCGCTCGCGCCCTGCAGCACCAGCCGCACCGCGACTTGCGGGTCGAGCGCGCCCTCCTTCTTGAGCACGGCCGACAGCTCCAAGCCGTGCAAGAGCTCCATGATGATGTACGGCATGCCGAGCGCTTCGTCGGAGCCAGCATCGATGGTACGAGCCACGTTGGGGCTGCTGATGTCACTGGCCGTGCGTGCCTCACGTGCGAAGCGCTCGAGCGCAGTCGATGAAGCATTGGCCAGGCCGAGAGAAACCACCTTGGCGGCCAGGCGTTCGCCATTCGGTCCCTCTACCTCGTACACCGAGCCCATCCCCCCTCTGCCGATCAGCCGAACCACGCGATAGCGATCATTCAGGCGCTTGCCGGTCAAGCCCAGCGGATCCGAGTCGCTCGAGTCAGGGCGGGACGGCAAAGCGATCGACAGCGCCAGGTCCGCGCGCCCCTCGACGCGTTGCCTGGTTTCGGTCGAGACGCGCGTGATGCGCGTCTCGTCGAGCAGCTCGTCGCCACCGGAAAAATGCCGCAAACGCTCGGCTAAGTCTTCCATGGTCGGGGGTCGCAAATTCGGATCGCGGTTCAACGCGCGGTGCACGGCGCGCGCCAAGCCCGCCTCGACCCACGGCGCTCGATCCTGAATGTGCGGCGCATCCTCCGTGCAAATCGCGACCAGCAGATCAGCCAGTGAATCGACGTGCGAAAACGGCGCGACACCGCACAACATTTGATAGAGCGTCGCGCCCAGCCCCCAAACGTCGGCGCGCTCGTCGACTTCCTTGGCGTTCTTCAGTTGCTCGGGGGCCGCATAGTCGGGCGTGCCGAGTTGGGCTCCCGTAGCGGTCAGCGAAGCCTCTGCGCCAGCATCCAGGCGCTTGGCGATCCCGAAGTCGCAGACCTTGATCAAGAGCTCGGCGCCGTCCCGCTCGAGCAGAAGGTTACCGGGCTTCACGTCGCGGTGCACGATGCCAATGCGATGCGCTGCCGAAAGGCCGCGGGACGCCTGCAGCGCGATACGCACCGCGGTCTCCGGAGCGAGCGCGCCATGAACCTCGAGCACGCTGTCCAAATCTCGTCCGCTGAGCAGCGGCATCACCAAATAATGGCCGAGGGCCTCGTCGTGACCGGCCGCCAATGTGGCAACCACGTGCGGGTGCGAAAGGCCCAACGCCAACTTCGACTCGCGCTCGAAACGCGGCAGGACCTCACCGTCGAAGAGCTCGGGATAGAGGATCTTGAGCGCGACGGGCACGCCCTCGAGATCGCTCGCGCGAAACACCGCGCTCATGCCACCCATGCCGAGCAGCGAGTCCAAGCGATAGCGGCCGGCGACGAGCTTGCCGACATAGCTCTTGGCGCGATCTTCGAAGCTTGGCAGGCCCACGATGGTAAGCGCAGCATAGCGACGCTGCGAGACTCCGCCTAGCACTTGTCACCGGTTCCCCGGCCGTCGCGGGGAACCCAGCACGGGCCCGGATTTTCGGGCTAAGATGAGCGGATGGTCGAAGCGTACGAGCCGCGTGGTCGTGTCTTGGTGGTAGCGGGGTCCGACTCGGGCGGCGGGGCCGGCATTCAGGCCGATATCAAGACCATCACGGTATTGGGTGGTTACGCCGCGACGGCCATCACCGCCCTTACGGCGCAAAACACGCTGGGGGTGTTCGGGGTCCTGCCGGTCGATCCGGACTTCGTAGCCGAGCAGATGTCGGTCGTGCTGACGGACATCGGCGCAGATGCGGTGAAGACGGGCATGTTGTTCTCCGAAGAAATCATCTCCGCCGTAGCCTCCACGCTGGAAATCCGCGCGCGGCGCGTGCCGGTAATCGTCGATCCGGTAATGGTCGCCAAGGGCGGCACCTCACTCCTTCAAGAGCGAGCACGCGGCGCGTTGGTCGAGCGGCTACTGCCTCTCGCCGCGCTGATCACGCCCAACGCTCCCGAGGCCGCCGCGCTCGCCGGCATCAAAGTCGAGAGCCTCGACGACATGCAGCGTGCCGCCGATCGCTTGCTCGCATTCGGCGCCAGCGCCGTGCTGATCAAAGGCGGACACGTCCCCGGCGACACGATCGTCGACCTGCTGCGCACCGCCGACGGCGAAGGGGCACTGTTCGAGCACCCACGCATCGTCACTCGCTCCACCCATGGCACCGGTTGCACGCTCGCCGCTGCCATCGCTTGCGGTGTCGCGCACGGCTTCACGCTACGCACCGCCGTCGAGCGCGCCGAAGACTACGTCGTGGAAGCCATTCGCACCGCACCGGGCCTCGGCAAGGGCCACGGGCCGCTCAATCATGGGCACGTAATTGGAGCGCGCTTGAACTGAGCCGCGCCGTTGAACGCGCTCGGGTGTGGGGGCCACGAAGGAACGGGCGCGCTGAGTACAAAGAGCCCAGTGCGAGCTTCGCAAGTCGGCGCAGCCGTCGCGGCGGCCACGCCTGCCCTCCCAGAAACGGGCTCACCGAATCTCGGGGCTCGTGCGGATTTCGGCCTGATTCGTAATTAACGGACAACGCCCAGTTCCGGACAAGCAGCGTTTTGCGGCAGGCGCGTGCCTCTCGTCTCGACCGAAGCGCGACGCCGAAGGCAGCGCCGCGGCGCACCGTTTTCGCGTGACCATCAACCCTTCCCAGCCGGCTCGCCCAGCCGAGGCGCGCCGCTACGTCCGCGCCAGCTCGTCCGCGAGCTCTCGCACTTTGACGACCGCGCGCGCGTACGGGAGCAATTCGCTACTGATGGTTTGCTCGCTGCCGATCAGGATCAATTGCACGTCTTCGTTTTCCACCAAATGTTGCACGACTTCGTGGAAATCACTGTCACCGGCAGCGAGGAAGAGCGTGCGCCACTTGCGATGGCCGTGCGAGCGCATGAGGTGAAACGCCAAACCGACATCTACGGCCTTCTGTTGAATCAGTTCGAAGTGGCGAGCGGTCTCCGGGTGAACAACAGGGCCACCTCCCCAGCTGCTGGGCCAAAACAGTGGCTTCTTTTGGAGCCAGTAGAGTTTGACGCGAATGCCCGGACCGTCCGGAGGGCGGTGAGCGAGGGCGCTGTGGAAGGCGTTCTGCTTCGCGCTCACGACATCCGGATCGGAGTTGAAATAGTAGGCGTCATCGATGCCCGTGGCGAAGGTGCTCTCCAGGTATTGGCGGAGCTTCAGGTAGTCGAGCCGGTCACTCCGTTTGAGGCTTTGCCACACCTTGTACAGGTAGGCGCCGTCGATGAACCATGCGGCGTCGGCGCTCAAAGAACCACTCGCAGGTAAATCGGAGACCTGTCGAAAAGCGTCATTCTGACGGAACTTAGCTCTTTTCGGCGGGCTCCGCGCGTAGCCCGCAGGGGGTTCCCGTTTTCCGCGCGAAAGGGCAGACCATCCTCTACTATTCAATCAGGAACGCTCATGCGCGAACGCAAGATGACGGCTGATTCCACAGTGAGCGACGGGCGCCTGCGCGGCCTGTCCGACAGCCTGCGCGCCTTTGCCGAGGCGACCATCGACTACCAGCGCCTCCTCTGCACGGTCGCCGAGCGCATGGCCGGTCTGCTCGGGCACGGCTGCGCAGTCGCGCTTTTGTCCGCGGACGAGCAAGAGCTGCTGCCAGCGGCCGTGTTCTTCGAAGATCGGGATTTGATGCAAGGCGCACAGGGCCTACTGCACCACGGGCCGATTTCGATCCACGCTTCGAAGCTCGGCAGGCGTCTGATCGAACAGCGAGCATGCGTGCGGATTCCGCACTGCACCCAGAACGTGTTGCGCTCCGAGCTCTCGCCAGAACATGCCGAGGCCGTGCGCCACGTGCAGGTGCAGAGTTTGCTCGCGCTGCCGCTCGAAATACGCGGCGGTCTGCTGGGACCCGAAGGGCGCGGAGCGGCCCGGGGCTAGTTGAAGACGGCGCTGATGCCCAAGTCGAACGAGCTGGCGAACGCAGACACGTCCTGGCCCGACTTCGTGTCGCTGGTGCGTGCACCCATCGCCCGAAATTGCGGGCCTGCGGCCCATTCGCCCGCGACCCAGAAGTCGTAGCCGAACCAGGCCGCCCCCCCAATACCCAGGGCGCGCTCCCGTCCGTCGCCCGTGGCATTCACGTTCTGGAAGCTTTGAGCGGCCAAGCCAAACATGCCGCCCAAATGCCAGCCCTTGGTCGGGTCCGGAAAGGCATCGATGAACGGGCCAATCAGCGTACTGACCCCGCCGTGGCTGCCGAGGTTGTCGCCGTCGCGTGAGTACTCCGCACCAAACAGGGGATCGACGAGCAACCCGCCACCGATCGACAAGCCAGGACTCGGCGAACCGCCGATCAATAGGTCGAGCGACATCGACCCGCCGTGCTCATTGAAGTCCAAGTTCGGTTGCTTGCCGTCGCTGAAACTCCCGTAGTAGTAACCGAAACCCACGCTTGCACGCAGGTAGAAGCCCTCGTGAAAGTGATAACTGCGCTGCACCGGCTTGGCCGGTGGCTCAGTGCTCAAGTCGATACTGGGCGGAGCGGCGACCGCCGGCGCTTGCGGCTCTGCCACCTGGATCGTCGGAGGAGCAGCAGGCGGTGGATCAGGCGGCGGCGGAGCAGCAGGCGGCGGAGCCTGCTGCGCCAGTGCGCTCGCTGAGTAGCCGACCAAGCAAAGGAGGGACCGCATCAGAAGTCGTGATTTCATTGCTTTCTCGTGCCGGTCGCCGAGACTCCGCGCGCCGGCACCCGTTCGTATATGGTGTTCAAAGCTGGGACGGCTAGGAGGAGCGATCCATTCATTCTGCTCAGCCGCGCGCGCAGCCCGAGGCCATAGCGGTAAGCTCGGGTCATTGTTGGCATTTTTAGCCGGGGACCGGGCCGCTTAAATAACTCGCCGGCCATGCCGTTCCTGGCACCAGTCCCCCCTATCCCCCGCTATGACCGAAGACCGCCTAAGCTGGACGTTCGACGGCGCCTCCAATCAAATGGGGCCGCCCACCGGGGTTCGCTCGATCACCGGCAATGACATCAACATGGTGTTCCAGCCGATCGTTGAGATCGAGACCGGCCTACTATTTGCACACGAAGCATTGGTGCGTTGCAAGCTACCTCAGTACGCTTCGCCGCAAATCTTGTGCGCGGCTGCGGAGAAAGAGCGCGCCTGGGGCCACTTGGGGCACATCATCCGGCAGCAGACCTTCGAGCGTTGTCAGGACACAGCGCTATTCGTGAACGTCCACCCGGAAGAGCTGAGCCAACGCTGGTTGGTTCGACCGGATGATCCGATGTTTTTCCACGAACGCGAAGTGTACTTGGAGATCACCGAGTCGGCCGCATTCACCCACTACGACTTGTGCATGAGCGTACTGAAAGACGTGTGCGCACGGGCGGGAGTTCACCTCGTGGTCGACGACTACGGTGCCGGCCATTCCAACTTGGCTCGCATCCTCGATCTCAATCCGAAGATCGTGAAGCTCGATGGCGCGCTGATCCGCGGCATCGACAAGGATCCACGCCGACAAATCATGGTCCGGCACATGGTCGCGCTGTGCACCGATCTCGGGGCAAAAGTAGTCGCAGAATGCATCGAGACGGTGGATGAGCTGAAAGCCGTCGCCGATCAAGGCGTGCACTACGCGCAAGGTTACGTGCTAGCGCGCCCCGCCTTCCCGATACCGAAAGTCAACTTTCCAATTTCGCCCCGCGCGATGCCAACTTCCGCCATGAAGAACCGCCCTCCAGCCAAGCCGATCGGCAAAGTGCCGGCCGCCGACGCCGCAGCCGCGCCGGCACGTCCAGCCCATCCGGCGCCCTCGATTCCGCGCCCGAGCCCCGTGACACCCGCGCCCGCCGCGTACGTCGCACCCACTGCGCACGTCGCACCCGCCGCGCACGTCGCACCCGCTGCGCACGTCGCACCCGCTGCGCACGTCGCACCCGCTGCGCAGGTCGCACCCGCTGCGCACGTCGCACCCGCTGCGCAGGTCGCACCCGCCGCGCACGTCGCACCCGCCCCGACGCGTCCCAGCACCCGACCGGCAAAAGGGCATTCCAAGCGCCCGCCCCGACGCGCCACACCGCCGGCATTGCCGGCAATGCCCCCCTTGCCGCCCCTGCCGAAACGCCCGCCCCCGTTGCCGGGCACGCGCTGACGGCTCAGACCAAAAACGAAAACGAGCACGCTTCACCGCGATTTTCGCACTCGAATTGCGAATTTTGCACGTTCACCGGCAGGCCGTCCAGCTCGACTCGAGAGCCCGCAAAACCCACGAGCTTGAAGCGCAAGCGGGTGCGACGGAACTCGGGAAAGCCCTTACCCGACGTCCGCGACGTGACAGTCACCTGATTGCCGCGTCGCGAAACCCCGAACGTCGTGCGCAGGAATGCGCCCGAGGCAAACGCATGGCTCAAGCCGTCGTCCTCCTGCAGCATGGACAAGGTATCCCCGTCTTCGTCCGGCACGATCACGCGCAGCTCGAGCAGCTCCGGGTAGTAACCCATGGTCGAGACGGGCGCTTGCTCGTACATCGGGATCACGTAGCCACCGCGTTCGAAGAGTGGAATGCGATCGGCGGGGGCTGAGGCCGTGATGAACTGTCCTCCCGCGTAGCGCTCACCGGTATGGAAATCCACCCAGGTCCCGGGCGGCAGGTACACGTGACGCGCCGTGCAGCTGGCGGCGAGCACCGGCGCGACCAGCAACGCTTCTCCGAATAGGTAGGCGTCGTCGGTTTCCCAAGCTTGGCGATCGTGCGGAAAGTCGAACACGAACGGGCGCTGCACGGGTGCGCCGGTTTCGCTGGCAGTCACGAAGGCGCTGTAAATATAGGGCAAAAGCCGATAGCGCAGCTGAAGCGCCTGGCGCGCGAGCTTTTCCATGCCCGGACCGAAGCTCCACGGGTACTTGTCGGGCTCGCTGCGTTCGCTGTGGTAGCGACAGAACGGTGTCAGCGCACCATATTGCGTCCAACGCGCGGCCAGCTCTGCGCTCGGGCTGGACATGAAGCCGGGGATGTCACCACCGATGAAGGCTTGCCCAGACACGCCCATACCAGCGGTCATGGGGATGCTCATCGCCAAGTGCGACCACTCCGCGCAATTGTCGCCCAGCCATTGCGCGGCGTAGCGCTGGATGCCGGAGAACCCCGCTCGACTCAAGATGAAGGTCCGAAGCGAGGGCTGGGCTGCGAGCAAACCCTCGTGCGTGGCCATCGCCATCAACAGCCCATACTGATTGTGGAAGCGCTCGTGCGAATGATTTTGACCATCGCGATCGAAGCGCATCTGGAACGGCGCGACTTGACCAGTCGCCGGCTCGTTCATGTCATTCCAAACGCCCGCAATACCAGAAGCCACATGACGGGCATTGAGCTCGCCCCACCAAGCGCGCGCCTCAGGCTTGGAAAAGTCGGGAAACGCGGTTCTTCCGGGCCAAACTTGACCGACATAGGTGTTCCCCCCCTCGGTCTTGCAAAACAAATTCTTGGCTCGCCCCTCGTCGAAGACCGCGTAGCCCGGCTCGAACTTGACCCCTGGATCCACGATCGTGATGACCCGAAGCTTGTTCTCCTCGAGCTTGGCCAGCATGCCCGGCAGATCTGGAAATTTGTCGCCGTTCCAAGTGAACACGCGGTAGCCGTTCATGTACTCGATGTCGAGCCAGAGCACGTCACACGGGATCTGACGCTCGCGGTATTGCTTGCCGATGCGAAGCACATCCGCTTCGCCGTAGTCGTACCAGCGACATTGGTGATGACCGAGCGCCCAGATCGGCGGCAAAGACATGCGACCGGTGATGAAGGTATAGGCTTCCAGCACGTCCTTCATGCTGGGCCCGGCGAACACGTACTCCGTATACTGGCCGCCGTGGAACTCGATGCGATATTGATCACTCGCCTCGAACTCGAAGTTTGCCTTGTAGCCGTTGTCGATGAACGAGCCCGAGATAGCGGTCGCGTGAGCGCTGCTGCGCGCGTGATAAAAGAAGGGGATGGACGTGTAGTACGGTTCGAAGCCCGTGCTCGTGCCGGGCAGCATTTCCGCTTCCTCCAGACGATTTTGCGCCAGCACGCCGGGCTGCAGAACATCCGTGTTCCAGAGCACGAAGTTCCGCCCGCGACGATTGAAGCGGCCGGTCTTTTCGCCGAGTCCATAGATCGCGTCGTGCCGCGCCATGCGCCTCGTGAGCACGAACGAGTCGTTCAGGGACAAATAGCCGTGCGAGCGCCCGTCCGGCCCGGCCGCGTCTTCGAACACCACCGAACCGTCCGTGCGGTACACTGCAAGTCCGAAGGCTGCGCGCCAAATCACGAGCTTGAGCCGCGAGGTCTCGAGCGTGATCAGCTCCGCGTCTTCGCTCACCTGGAAGGGCACGGCCGCCGGCATGCTGAAGGCTGCCGCAAAGCTCGGAGCTTCATCGAACTTGCCCGCGCGCGAAATCTTGAGCCTCAGCAGGTCCGCGCGGATCACCTCCACACGAAACAGCTCTTCTCCAACGGAAAGCAAGAGCCCGCGTTCGCTGTGCTCGAACGCGCTCACCGCGCCGAGGCCCACGTGATACTTGGGGTTGATACTTGCGGAAATCACGGCGATTGGCTCCTGCTGGGCTGCTCTCATCTCGCGGGCTGAATGTGCCAGCGCCGCGGCGAGAGCCGAACATTATCGAAAAATCCGAGCCCGCTCGGCGGGATTCGACTAGAACGCGGGATCGGCGATGAAAGGACGACCCGTACGAGCCCTGCACCCCCGAGCCGGCGCAGCAACGCTGTTCGGGGCAGTCGCTCTGTCGCTTTCGGCGCTGACCGCGACGTCCGGCTGTGCCACGAGCACCAACGAGCAGTCTCCCAGGCACATCACCTATTGGGAAAAATGGACGGGCTTCGAAGGCGAAGCGATGGACGCGGTGATCGACGATTTCAACGCCAAGGAAATCGCACACGCCAAGGCCGACCCGAAGTATGCGCCGATCGAAGTCGAGAAGGTCACCGTCTCGAAAATCGAGCAGAAGCTGTTGATCGCGATCGCGGGCGGCAACCCTCCGGATCTGGCGGGCAACTACAGCTTTTGCGTGGCGGCCTACGCAGACAACGGCGCGCTCACCGATCTCGGTCCTCTGCTCGCAAAATCAGGCTTCGACCGCAGCCGATACATCGAGCACTACATGCGGCTCGGCGAGTATCGCGGGAAAACCTGGGCCTTGCCGCTGGTGCCGGCATCGACCGCGCTGCTCATCAACACGCGGTTGTTCAGAGAGGCGGGTCTCGATCCCACGCGACCACCCACCACGATCGAGGAGCTCGACGCCTACGCCGAGAAGCTCACCAAGTGGGAGGTGACCTTGCCCAGCGGCCAGAAGCAGATCCAAGCGGGCTACCTGCCCGAGGTGCCTGCTTCGCACAAGCGCTTGCTGCAAGCGGGCTTCTTGCCGGGGGAACCTGCTTGGTTTTTATACGGCTGGGGCGACTTCTTCGGCGGCAGGCTGATCGACGGTCCGGACGCGATCAGCGCCGCCGATCCGGCCAATGTTCGTGCCTTCGAGTGGGTCGCGTCGTATTCGAGGAAGTTCGGTGCGGAAGTGATCAAGCGCTTCCGCTCCGGCTTCGGCAATTCCTCGAGCCCGCAAAGCGCATTCTTGTCCGGCAAAGTCGCGATGACGTTGCAAGGCGTCTGGATGCACAACTACATCGAGAAGTATGCGCCAGGCCTGCAATGGTCGGCGGCGCCCTTTCCTTATCCGGCGGGTCATCCCGAGCTGGCTGGGGCGAGCCACGCGGAAGCCGACGTGCTGATGATCCCGAAAGGTTCGTCGCACCCCGAAGAAGCATTCGCCTTCATGCAGTACGCCAGCACGCAACCCGTGCTGGAGAAGCTGTGCCTCGCCCAACAGAAGTTCACACCACTCTCCAGCGTGAGCGAGGATTTTTGGCTCTTGCACCCAAACCCCTACATTCGCTTGTTTCGCGAGCTCGGGATGAGCAAGAACGCCGTGGCTATCCCGCAGACCGGCATTTGGAACGAGTACAAGCGCGAGATGGACAATGCGATCGACCTCGTTCAAACCCTGAAGCAGCCGCCTGCGCTGGCGCTCGCTGAAGTGCAGACCAAGATGCAAGCGGCGCTCGACCGCAATCGCAAGATCCTCGCGCGGAGGGAAGCGAAGTGAGCTCGCACGCGCGCACCAACCTGAGAAACGGCTTGCTCTTCTGCCTGCCCTGGTTGCTTGGGCTGACGGTATTTTTGATCTATCCGCTGTGCGCGGCGTTCTACTACTCGCTGTGCGACTACTCGGTGCTCTTGCCGCCGGTGTTCATCGGCCTCGACAACTATCTGGACCTGGCGAAAGACCCGCTATTTTGGCGAAGCCTGGGCAATACTGCCTATTTTGCGACGGGCTCGGTCTCGCTCGGCCTACTGGTCTCGCTCAGCCTAGCCCTTTTGCTCAACTCCAAGGTGAAGGGCGTCGGCCTGTACCGAACCATCTTTTTCTTGCCCTCGTTGATGCCGGTAGTGGCCGGCAGCATCTTGTGGATGTGGATGTACAACGGGCAAAGCGGCCTGATCAATACTGCGCTGCGCGCGCTCGGCATCAACGGGCCCGCCTGGCTCGCCGATCCGAATTGGGCCAAACCAGCGATCGTGATCATGGCGGTCTGGGGCGCGGGCAACGCCGTGGTCGTGTACCTTGCCGGGCTGCAAGACGTGCCCGTTTCACTGTACGAGGCCGCGCTGATCGACGGCGCGGGCTTCTTTCAGCGCCTGTTCCACGTCACCTTGCCGATGATCTCGCCGGTCATCTACTTCAACGTGGTGCTGAGCATCATCTCGGGTTTTCAGGCCTTCACCCAGGCCTTCATCATGACCGGGTCGACCGGCGCGCCCGAGCGCTCGACCTTGTTTTACGTGCTCAATTTGTACAACGTCGGCTTTCAGGACCTGCGCATGGGCTACGCCTCGGCAATGGCCTGGGTATTGTTCGTGCTCATCCTGCTGGTCACCTTCGTGGCGACCAAGCTGTCGCAACGCTTCGTCACCTACGATCGCTGAGCGAGAGGCCATGGCCAGTCCGAACCCGCTCACTCGTACGAGTCCCCTGATCCATTTACCGCTGGTGGTCTTGGCGACCGTGTTCGCGCTACCCCTGCTGTGGTTGCTGCTCACGGCCGTACAACCCCGTGAGCAGGTCGGAAAGATCCCTCCCGAGTGGCTACCGCGCCGAGCCTTCATCAAGGTCGGCCAGGAAACCGTGACCGTCACGCCTCCCGTACCCGTCGGCAGCGACAAGCTCGTCGTCGTGCCCAGCGCAGGTCCGAAGCAAGGCAAGCATTTGCTGGTAGAGCCTGCGGATTTCCACGACGAGCACGTCACCCTCAGAAACCAAGTCGCCGATCGCGTGCTCGAAGCCAGCTACCCCGCACGGCTCGAGCAGGCCGTTCCGGCGCACTTCGTGATCGTCAAAGAGTGGTTCTTGTCGAAATATACGGCGCGCGAGGCGCGCGTATTCTACGTCGAGCCGAGCGCCGTCGAGCGCGCCATCTCGCCCGTTTTTGGCAATTATCCGGAGGCCGTTCGCGCCCTGACGGTCAGCGAGAAAGACAAATCTCGTCCGCTCGCCGAGCTGCTCGCTCGGTCGTCGCTGCCTTGGACGCACAAGGGCGACCGCACGAAGACGATCACCTTCCTCACCTATCTCGGTAATACCCTGCTCGTAGCGCTGCTGTCGGTCCTCGGCACGCTGAGCTCGAGCTCACTCGTCGCCTATGGCCTCGCGCGCATCCCGTGGAAGGGCCGTAGCACGCTGTTCAGCGTCACCCTAGCGACGATGATGGTGCCCTTCCCCGTACTGATGGTGCCGCTATACGGCGTGTTCCGCAGCTTGGGTTGGATCGGGACGCTGCTACCGCTGTGGGTACCGACGTTCTTCGGTGGCGCGTTCAACATCTTCCTCTTGCGCCAGTTCTTCTTGACCATCCCGAACGAGCTGTCGGACGCCGCGCGCATCGATGGCTGCAGTGAATTCGAGATCTTCTGGCGCGTGATCTTGCCCCTCTCGCGCCCTGCGCTCTCGGTCGTCGCCCTATTCACCTTCCTCAGCGCCTGGAACGAGTTCTTGGCTCCGCTGATCTTCCTCACCGAGCCCGAAACCTTCACCATGGCCCTCGGCCTCCAGCAGTACCAGTCACAGTTCGGCGGCAGCGAATGGCATCTGCTCATGGCCGCCTCGGCGCTGCTCGTGATGCCCATCATCGCGCTCTTCTTTTTCGCCCAAAAAACCTTCATCCAGGGCATCAGCACCACCGGCATGGGCGGCCGCTAGTTCCCTGCTCCGTTGAAGGGGCCAGCGCTCGGCTCTACTCGTGTCGTGTGCCTTGCGTCGCTCCCGGTGCCAGTCCGAAGTCACTCACGCCGTCGATGTGCTTGCCCGCAGCGAAGCCTTCCACGATCGGCACGAGCTCTTTCTCGTACACCTCGCCCGCCCAGAAATAGCGCAACTTACCGGTGGCATCGAACAGGAACGAGACCGGGATCATGCCCGGCCACTTGGGGTTCAGCGCGACCTTGAAGGCTTGCAGCGGCGGTGCGGCAGCAAAGCTCGGCAGCTCGATGTGCAGCGAGTCGAGCAGCTCCTTGGCAGCGGAAAAGCCTTCTGGCTCATCCACCGACACGAGCCAGATCGGCACGCCTATCGCGGCCAACTTGGGCGCAACGCGCGCCAGCATCGGTAGCTCTCCGCGGCAGGGATCGCACCAGCTCGCCCAGGCGTTGACCACGACGCCTTTGTGTCCACTGGCGCGAATTTTAGCGAGCAACGCTGCGCCGTCGACCACGGGCAGTGGCACGGCGGGCTGGGCGCTGGCATCGGCACTCGGCAACAAGTCGACACGTGGTCCGAAGGCCGTCGCGCTATCCACTGCCGCGGTCGGCCCGCGCCGAGCGCTCTCGTGCCGCGAACAGGCAGGGAGCGCAGCGACGAGCACCGCCAAAGTCAGCATCGTGCGTGCCAGCTGCGTCATTCACGGAACCTCGTACAGCTCGACCCCGTCCAGCGACGGCGTCTTGGAGCCGTCCTTCAAGTAGGCTGGGTTGTCGAAGGCCACACCGCCTGCCTTGGCGCGGAGCCCGCAAGTCGAGATGTGCTCCAGCCCTTCCGAAGCCGCGTTGCAGAACGGCGCTCCGCGCCACTCCATGCTCACCCGATGCGGGCTCGGCAGCTTGATTTTGAGCTCGTATTTGGCCGGTTCCAGCGAAAAATACAGCTTCTTGTTCTGCTCGATCGGCAACGCTTCGACCACGACCTTGCGCACCACGTCCACCTTGAATTCGGCGGAGGCCTCACCGGCGTGCGCGACCAGGTTGGCCGTGCCGACCGACTTGGGCACGAGCTGCCCGTCTTTCGGGTAAACCACGCCTGAGTTCTTGGAGAAGAAGGTCACCTCCACATCGCTGAGCTCCGCGCCGGTTTTATCCAGGACCCTCACCTTGGGATGGAAGGGGCCAGCGCTCAGCTCGACGCGACCGACATTCGCTGCCTCGATGCGATCGACGATGCGACAGCGCACGGCGATCGAGTTGCTCACGCCGGCGATGGCAACCGTGACTTTGCCGTCCCCCGAGCGCTCGCACTTCAGCATGCCCGCTTTGCTCACCGACGCCAGGTCAGGCGGCGAAAGTGCGTACTCGGCGCCGTCGGTCACGAGCTTTCGCACGCCCTGTGCGTTTACGGCTTGCACCGACACGGCCACCACGTCCTTTGACGCGATCACGCTGGGAAGCTCCAGTCGAATCTCGCTCGGTGCCTCGCGCACTTCGCAGCCCAGCGCGCTCAGCGCCAAAAATACCCTCGCGCAGATGGGCGCGCTGCGCCAAGCGTGCTGATTCGAATGAGACGACATGGACGGTTCTAGCTCTTACTATGCCGCCGAGCCCACAGGCTAGGGCTCAGCGCAAAATCGAGCCACCTAACCCGCGCGACTCGCGACGGCCACGGCTTTGCGCTCGGCGAAGGCTGCCTTGGCCCGCAGCATCCAGTACAGACTCACGGGCAGCACCAGCAGCGTCAAAATCGCAGCCGAGATGGTGCCTCCCACCACCACCACCGCGATCGGGCGCTGGGTCTCGCTGCCAATTGCGTGCGAAAGGGCCGCGGGCACGAGGCCCAGGCTCGCGAGCAGCGCCGTCATCAGCACGGCGCGCAGGCGCTCGATAGTTCCGCCGGTCACGGCCCGATAGGCGCTCTCGCCACGCAGCAGCCGCGCGCGCACGGCTGACACGACCAGCACGCCGTTCAGCACTGCCTGACCGAGGAGCGCAATGAAGCCCACCGCGGCCGACACCGACAGT
>Ga0247779_1000240_pt1 | contig 40082 bp, 40 predicted proteins | sample UWRJL221509R5_FD_179925 | JGI IMG/M metagenome (GOLD analysis project Ga0247779, IMG submission 179925) | Plant litter microbial communities from Arlington Agricultural Research Station in Wisconsin, United States - UWRJ-L221-509R-5 | ecosystem: Environmental > Terrestrial > Plant litter >...
GTGAGAATTATCTATCAAATTACTAGTAGCAAACGTTCATTGCACGGCATCTGATGAGCGCGCTATTGAACTATCTATTCCACCGTAGATCAGGACTTCTACCTGTGCTCTCGGTCGCTTACCATGCAAAATAATGAGCTTTCAGCTTCTCACTCGCAGCGCAAGACTACGAGATCAATGTTCAACGCTTGAACGTTCAACTTGAAAGTGGATGATAGTACTAAAATATCCATCCGTGAACCTCAGTCTATATGTATGAGCATTTTTCGTGCTAAGTCCGTGGTTTTATGTATCATGTCAGCCATGGGAAATAGAAATGATGGCACCTTTCACAAGACTACGTCCCTTGAGGAGAGAATCTGGAAATTCAGTTCGGCAGGACTGTAAATATGCAAGTAACAGTCTTTCAATTTTTCTCATGGAAGTTTAAATTATTTGAAGCTTACTTACCGCGATTCGGCAGTCCTATCCTGGTTAGTGCTTAGGATTTTGTCTTCGAGTAGCTGATGCGAGAGTTTCCGGAATGACTCTGGACAGTGAGCTATTCATACGCCGATCAAACTTCTGGTGCCATAGAGGATGACCGGTTGACCCAGAGCCCTAAGATTGGGGGAAATCCGCATAACCCGAAGCCGTAAAATGAAGTTCGAAATTTGCAACATGTGACTGAATGTGAGAAATGCCACATTTTGTTGACATACACCAAAGATACTAGTTGACCTTAGAAGAGGAAGTATCGATAGCAAAAAATTATATAAATAACCGTGCTCAGCGTCATGATGGCCTACTCATCATTATGTATGGCACACTAGGTTATAGCATGTCAAAATAGGACAAGACATATGTACCGAGTCTGTTTTGTATCAGTACCTTTAATTCTAAAGATGCTGAAATCCAGTGGCTTGATATCTAGGGGCACAAAGGTGTGTTCATGACATCATGCTTTCGATTTCACATATGACACGTAGACAGTTGAGTTCTGTATGTAGCTATTATCTACGCATGTAATTCATCGAAGTACGATGGTTTAGACCTTTACACAGAGATCAATGTATCATACTCTTTCAACTTTCAAGATGTAGGTGTATGAAACAGGAGATTTTCAAAGCAAGCATTCGCTCTCAGAGAGACGGACGGGGACCGAGAGTTAAGCGTTGAGCAGCGATTCAAAGAGAGGTGAGGTGATGAGAGTTAGGTTACCGACTAAATCTTCAGGCTTATGCCCATCACCAATGCACAGCTACTTCCGACAAAGTCAGATATTGTGAATCCCTCGAAGTCCAACTCAGAACGTTTGCGACCACGCGAAATCATTAATTACTATAACACGGCGCATACCACCGAACGGCGACGCATACATCAATATGTGAATGCTTCATCATTCACCTTTCAAGATATATAACCCAACAATAGTCCTTAAATGGATGGATCGACTCAAATTCGGCATCCTAGGTGAGTAGTGAACATAAGATGTATATACAGTGACGCGTGATTGATTTGAACGTGATAACCTTCGTACTATGATTCCTGATATAGTACATTCTGAGCTATTTTTGGTATAATACTGGCGTTTGCCTTTCAAAACGCCTTATGTTTATACCGCATTCCCGAGGTTCAAGATAAATCATTGCAAATGGAGTCACAGGAGAATACAGTCACTTTTTTGTATTTTACATGGTTATACGTAGATATCTTCAATCAAAAGTCGCAATCTAGGCAGGCCGACATTGCTGCCCGACCGTTTATATCGTCGGCTTGGGAGTGGCCTCAATCAGAGGCCAGAGCAACGGTAGGAGCCTCTGTTGGTGCCGATGGATGCAGCAACCGCGTTGTTTCCGGGGAGGAATGGTGCAGGACTGGCGTTACAATTGACGCCGCTATTAAGATTTTCTTAGCTCACTGTCCAAATAAACTAGAGGAAAAAGTCACTCACGTGTAGAGGACACACACGTATGAGGCTGGGACGGTAATCCTTGCTACATTGTTGGTGAGCAAGTCGATCATGCTGACGCAGACGCCCGGTTGAACTGTGGAAGGCAAGGTGAAACCAGATGGACTGATAAGGGTAAAAGTGACCGACGGAAAGTCGTCCTGAATAGTGGAATCAATATCAACCAAGTAAAGTAGATGGAACTGTAAGAACTGACTGGAGACTCAACGACAGCGCTGGCTGGGGTGGCAACAACGACGCTGGCGAGCATCGCAAAGACAGTGGTGATGGAAAGCTTCATAGTGAGATTGATTGTGTGGTTGTTCTGGAGAGAGTAGTAGATGTTGAATTCGACTGGGGAATGTAATACTGACAAAATGATCACCTTTATACATTTTGGAGGCCCCAGAAAAACTCTCTGGGATGCAGAGATCTTACCTGTGTTTCTCCATTTGCTCAGGATTAACATAGAGTGTTCTATCAGAAAGAACAGAAATCTAACCTCATTCAAAGCCGGCAGACAGGACTATAAGCATTGTCTGCGTGATTCTCGCATCCGAATAGCAGATAATTTATTTGTCGCACTCTCGTCTGCCAGCCAATTGGTCGGGAACTTGTAACATGATGCCGTCGGCAAATAGCGGTGTTACTCTTACAGAATTCCCACATTTGCAAGTACTGACATATATAACTCGGCAGAGCGTTTATTATGTTACTTGAGTTTTTAATTACATTTCAACAACCAATGACCAAACAGAGCTCACTGTACCCGACATCCACACTGGAATTGAGGCTTGAACGTTTTGAAATATAACGTTGCGGTCAGATGACAACGGTGAGCGGTAAACGCATTTGTCTAAACATTTTCTTTGAGCAGGCTGACGAAGATCGTTTTCGCCTTGTTGTGATGCTCTGTTTCGGCTTTGTTATGTGATACCAGAGCGAGTACTAAAGAATTCCAGGAAGGGCTCATGTGTCAAAATATTTTTCGAGCTTACAATGATTGAATTCCCTTGCACCCATATCATTGAAGATCGAGTTGGAAGCGTATGTTGAGATCTATTTAGAGCCCAATACTTGTCGTTACATTTACAGCAAGCAGGTAAAGTGCAATTTACACTTGGATTACCCTCAACGTCGCCTTTCTAGCGTTGTAAATGTTCCAGCATGCGGATTCAAGGATGAAGAAGCGACTTGCGAGGTCGTTCCAACTTCTGAACATGAGTTCAGCTTGGGAATTCAAATATTCAAGAATTAATGAGAGGACAAAATAGTACACTCAGCACATGCGACTCGACGTTTGGACATGTACTTATCGTCGGATGTGAGGTTTGTCCACTATTCGGATGGGAGACTTATGCACAGGAGTCACGGTCCTTCCTACCAAATCTACATTTTGTTACCGGATCTTTTCGGGCCTAGAACTATGTTCTTGCTCCAGTTTTCGCCGGTGTCGATTGCTTCAACGACCCTTTATTCCTTTTCCCTGACACACGGTCAGCATTCCTGCTGCCTATATAGCAAACAGGTGCTCATAATTCGGTTTATCTCTCATTCTGATTTCAACTTCGCCCACACGGCTGAAAGTTCATGCATTCTCCACAAGGTGGACGTCACGGACCTTGACTGTGGGAAATAGAAAATGATGGCATCAATGCGCGTCTAAGGCGCTTTATGCATATCACACAAAGGAAATACATGTAGCACAGCTGAGCACTACCCCCAGCTGGATAGGCATACTCACTGTCGACGTACTAGGTAGACAATCTCGTAAGATGAATCAGTGACATGCCGCGACATGAAGCATTGATCCTCATCGTTATCGGGATAGGGACGTTTATATCATAAGAAATGTGCCATATTGCCGCCGCAGTTACTTCTATGCGGTTACTTATAACTGATGTCAGTTACAGCCACCCCGGCGGGTACAGCATTTCATTCCTTCTGTTCGTACACTGTACCGTATGACGTGTAAATTTGGGATCGGATCATCCTCGGGTGAAATTATGTGGCTCATCTATATATAGTGACTTAACCTTCTTGAGTTTCGTGTTCGACCGGATATGCTTCCGATGGAAGGGGAAAGGCGAGCGATGTCAGCCTGAGTTCCAGTTCTTGCTCGCTACTACAGAGGTGTTAATATATGTAATGCTACACCCAGTAGTTCGGCTTAGATGTCAAGGTGTCCGGTCCGCACCTCGATTTTTGTGCATCTAAGTGATATGCAAATGTAAGTGTGGGCATTCATTGTTCAACGTTCAGAGTTGAACGCTAACCTAGAGCAGACGCTTCCCAGTGAAGAGATGTAAAATGTGACTTTGAAATTGCATCAAGATGGGGGTAGCTTTCTTTCTACAACACTCTGAATCTGCGGATGATTGCAGATGACCTCCAGAGAGCTTTTTTGGGACTCGGAGGTCTCCCATGCCCGCGCTCATCCATTCCATTTGGCGACGTTCAACGACTTATCCCATGAGGAAACGCCAAAACATAGAAGGTCATTTTGGCAGAACTATAAGGATGCGAGTAAAACGGCGGCCAGTCTTAAGTTCGCACGATGCCATTTTTTCGTGGAAGTTAAATTAACCGTTTTTTTCCCCGAAATTTGTCCGGAATATATATTTCACCTTCGAATTGGCAAGCAAATATATTCAACACTTACTGTACTGCTCCTGTCCATAAATTGTTTCAAAGGTTCTCACAGTAGCTTCCTGAAAAAGAAATCCTAAGCACCATCCAGGATATGAAAAGAATGTTCAAACGCTTTGAATCAAATTTCCACGGTATGTGATCTAGTCATATAACATATGATCAGCTCTCAAAGGGTGTAAGAGACCTTCGGAAGTCAAAATTCGGAGCATGGGCTAGGATTGAAAGCGGCTCGAACAGAAGAGTCGCAAATCCCTTGTAAATTTGTCTATCTTGCCAGTGTGTGTTGGAGGTAATACTGATTACTAAGTTGAGACTCGGCTTCCCAGTATTTGACAGGTAATTTTGCGTAGTGTACCTGTTCCTTAGACGTGTTCTATGTGTATAAATAATAAAATATGTGTTCCCGCTGTCAAGACTACTTTTAAGTAACTGTATGAATTCTTATTTCCTAATGGATAGTCCCGACCAGCTGGTAGTGTATTATAAGCTCTTCGGTGGAACTTACCGTGTCTCCATGTGAAGACATAGCTCGGCACAATCGACAGCTTCTCACTCAAATGGTTCTTTCCTGAAATTTCTTCTGCGAGCAGCATTCTGATGTGAGAGCAAGTGTTCCTGAGCCTTGAGACGAGGCGTCAAAGTCAGTAACTATGAGGCAGTGGCTGCACCCTTCCAACTACCTTTCTGTCTTCATAATGTGCTAAGTAATCTTTAACGGGGCTACTCACTGCTCAGTGAACAACCGCTCTATGCCTTTTAGAAACCTCAGATACCTTCCTGCTTCCAAAACTTCATTGGCACAACCAGATTTCATATGCCCAGACTGCTGCAATAGCCTCCAATTGGAATCAAGACCAAGCCAGTCACTATCAACCCATCGGAGCAGTACTGTGTCGCCCTACATATGCCGCAGCTCTTAACTACCCTCATTATAAGCATGTAAATACACAATATATGCATATCATTGTACGGTGCCAACGATTCCACATGGTACATATTATAACGGACGGTAGCCAGGCGTGGTTTTATCAGCATTTTTGGGTCTAAAGAGGGTGAGCGGTCGCCGCTGCGCCTTTTAACGCTTGGTATTACGGGTCAGTAAGTATTTTTGAATCTTGTCTAGCATCTTCCTCGACGTTTTTGAGAATGTCAACTGGGTATATCTTTTCGAGTGTCCATACTACTTTGTAGAATTGAGTTCCTCTCAAGCTCTGCGCAACCCTTGTAAGTATCAAGCACACAAAGCAATACTTATCGATTTATGTTAAAAGGCCAACGCTATGATTTATAGGTGGGTCCCAAACGTGCACTTTGGTAACGCGAAACTCCTCGAGAAGAGCATAGCTGGGGTCGGAAGCAAAGATTCTCAGACTTATCTACCGCTTTATTCGCGGTCACTGGGACCCTCTTTGGATTGGAGGAGTGAATAACGCATATAGGACCAAGTATCAAGGTAACACGCCGAAGAGCAGTGTGACAATGACTTGCTTTATACAGAATTGAGAAGAAATAGGGGCTCGGGCCGTGAGTCGGAGTTGAATCTTCTTTGTTCAGACTCCGAACTTGTCCGCGCGTACAATTCCAAACCTTAATATGTTTTTCCTCAATCCACGATTTAGATATACGCAGTGCAGCTCTGTGGACGCTGAAGGTAGCGACAGATTTAAGGAGCCGATTTATGGGAACACAGGTATATTCAAGCCTTTCGATGTTATATATCTACTCTTTTCTATGACTGCTTTTGTCTAACGCTGGGGCGTTTATTTTAGATCACATTTGACATTGCGGGAGCTGGCGAATCCTTGCTTGTAGCATCTATCTGCGCGCGCAACTCACCGAGCTACCAGGCTTCATACCTTTGTGTGGAGAAACTTATTTCCTCCTCGTATCTTTCCCCCAAACTACAACGGTCAAGTCGACCCTTACCCTGGCTTGACTACGTTGATTTTTGTATCCGGCTTTAACAGGCCCTACATGCTGCTGCTAGTACCCACCCCCATACGATCATGGCATCCTCTGCTCTCGAACGCACACGATTGCAAATATTAGTGAAGAACTCAATCGACGCCTGGAGAAACGATCTGAAAGACCTGCTCGAACACGACGACCTTCGATTTGCCTGGAGAGCAAGATTGAACAGTGACATCCGGCTTCAGTTCCTCGGGCTGTCTACGAAACATCAGGAGAATGCGAAATCTAGAATGGGATGCTCATTTTTGGTCCCATCGCTTCACGCTAGCCTCGAGGTCTCCTTACTTCCTTGCTGAGTTGAGGCAACTAGCTGAAGCTGAGAAAGATGGCATGATTTCGAACCATCTCCAAGCCTTGACACTCCCATCTCCGCCTTTCAGAGCCATCTCTCTATCCTTCATCCTTGACTCTATCTATACAGGAACCCTCAATTTCTCGAATAAAACTCGCGATTTGAAACAGGCGTTTGCTATTTACAAAGGAGCTATATTTTTGATGATAGACAGCTTGCTAGATGAAATCAGGACGCGCATTGCTGAGGTATTTCTACACAAACTTTTTAACTCAGCCTTGCCTCAGCAGGAACACGAATCTTTAATCGAATGCAAGTGGCACAGAATGGTCGAGCTGGGAGGTTTATTAGGAGAATCCGAAATCAATGGGATGCACGTTTTTTGGTCCCATCGAGCGACTTATTCTATTCCAGATTGATTTGGTAAACGCCCTTGCAGGATATGAATTCTTGAATAGTAGTATACTATTCGCGAATGCCGGGAAAATGTGCGTGTTTATATCGAACTATCTTACTGATCCCATTTGACACGTTACGTGGTATCGATCCATCTATATGTAGTATTCATGATGACCCTCAATGATTTGGTATGGATGCTGATGTTGAGTGACTACACTATGCATCCAAGAAAGGAGATGGTAGTGTATTCTGCGAGATTTTGGTAAACAGGTCAGATGGGCATCTCCGTGCGATAGCGCTGGTTCATGTGCTCTCACTGACACATACGAGTTCGAGTAAGGTCGTTCAAAAGACTTCGTGAGCTGCCTTTCGTTCTGACTTTACCGATCGTAACCTAAGCGAGATGGATCAGGATCGCGACGCGGAGCTCCTCGAGAAGAGCATGGCTGATTTGGGAACCAAAGGTTCTCATCTCATCTACCGCCTCGTTTGCGCGCATTGATACCCACGCAAGATGAAAGGAATTAAAAAGAAAAAAACAATGTATAGGATCAAATGTAAATGTAGGACGGTGGGTGGTATAAGGATTTGTTCGTTGAGATACTGCGAGTAGTGAACCTAAGATGTATTGAGGTTGAATTAGGTCAGGCTTCGACGCGTGTAATGCCATATACATACAGTGGCGCGTATTTGATTTAAACGTGATAGCCTTCGTACTATGATTCCTGATATAGTACATTCTGAGCCATTTTTGGTATAACACTGGTGTTTGTCTTTTAAAACCCCTTATGTTTATACCTCATTCTTGATCAGCTGAGATAAAAGATAAATCATTGCAAATGGAGTCATAGAAGAATACAGTCTCTTTTTTGTGTATTTTACATGGTTATACGTAGATATCTTCAATCAAAAGTCCCAATCTAGGCAGGCCGACATTGCTGCCCGACCGTTTATATCGTCGGCTTGGGGGTGGCCTCAATCAGAGGCCAGAGCAACGGTAGGAGCCTCTGTTGGTGCCGATGGATGCAGCAACCGCGTTGTTTCCGGGGAGGAATGGTGCAGGACTGGCGTTACAATTGACGCCGCTATTAAGATTTTCTTAGCTCACTGTCCAAATAAACTAGAGGAAAAAGTCACTCACGTGTAGAGGACACACACGTATGAGGCTGGGACGGTAATCCTTGCTACATTGTTGGTGAGCAAGTCGATCATGCTGACGCAGACGCCCGGTTGAACTGTGGAAGGCAAGGTGAAACCAGATGGACTGATAAGGGTAAAAGTGACCGACGGAAAGTCGTCCTGAATAGTGGAATCAATATCAACCAAGTAAAGTAGATGGAACTGTAAGAACTGACTGGAGACTCAACGACAGCGCTGGCTGGGGTGGCAACAACGACGCTGGCGAGCATCGCAAAGACAGTGGTGATGGAAAGCTTCATAGTGAGATTGATTGTGTGGTTGTTCTGGAGAGAGTAGTAGATGTTGAATTCGACTGGGGAATGTAATACTGACAAAATGATCACCTTTATACATTTTGGAGGCCCCAGAAAAACTCTCTGGGATGCAGAGATCTTACCTGTGTTTCTCCATTTGCTCAGGATTAACATGGTGTGTTCTATCAGAAAGAACAGAAGTCTAACCTCAAAGCCGGCAGACAGGACTGTAAACATTGTCTGCGTGATTCTCGCATCCGAGTAGCAAACAAGTTATTTGTCGCACTCTCGTCTGCCAGCCAATTGGTCGGGAACTTGTAACATGACGTCGGCAAATAGCGGTGTTACTCGTACAGAATTCCCACATTTGCAAGTACTGATATAACTCGTCAGAGGGTTTATTATGTTAATTGAGCGTTTACTTACATTTCAACGACCAATGACCAAATAAAAGTTTCCGTACCCGACATTGAGGGATACTTGTCATGTATACACGTACATTAGACTTAAGGCTTGAACCTTTTGCAATACAATGTTGCAGTCAGATGACAACGGTGAGCGGTAAACACATTTGTCTAAGCATTTTCTTTGAGCAGGCCGACGAAGATCGTTTTTCCTTTGCTGCAATGCTCTGTTTCGGCCTTGCTGTGTGGTTCCAGAGCGAGTCCTCAAATAATTCCCTGAAGGACTCATGTGTCAAAATATTTTGGGAGACTACCATACGAATTCAAGGAGATGAAGAAGCGACTTGCGAGGTCGTTCTAACTTCTGAACATAAGTTCGGCATTGGAATTCAAATATTCAAGACCTGATGACAGGACAAAATATACTCAGCACATGTGACTGGACGTTTGCACATATACTTACCCTCGGATGTAAGGTTTGTCCACTATTCGGAAGCGAGACTTACGCACAGGAGTCGCGATTCTTCCTGCCAAATCTGACTTTTGGTACCGGATCTTTATGACAGTGTACGAGGGTTTATTTTACCTTCCGCTGCATGGGAAAATCGCAGAACATGGATAAGTGAGATCTTTGAGTGCCAGGAAGGTCGTTCAAAGAAAAGATGAGTAATTTCTCCAGAAAAGAAAACCCATTCCATCTCATTGAGAAATTCTCCTTAGCCGTCGTCTTTTCTATGCTCTAGAGTGAGCGAAAATGCGTTCGGTATTTTTCCGCCCATCAGGACGATCTCGAGATGATTAACTTCATGCTCGTCATCCCACTCCGTCTGGGGGCCTATCCTGCTCTACCAATATCATACCAGGCGCCTGAGTGAACTTGAATCATGCTATTGGCAACAGTATTTAACGGTGACCGTTGATTAATTATGGGTCTTCTGTATGTATCCGTCAGTGCCTCATTTCTGCTCCAATTTTCGCCACTGTGCTGAGGAATCTTTAACAGCGGTGTCGATTGCATCGACAACCCTTTAATCCTTTTCCCTGACACCTTCAGCATTCTTACAGCTAACATAGCCAACAGGTGCTCATAATTCGGTTTATCTCTTACTCTGATAAAGATTATGTTTCAACTTCACGGCCGCCCTCACGGCTAAAAGTTCATGCATCCTCCACAAGGTGGACGTCACGGATGTTGACTGTGGGAAATAGAAAATGATGGCATCAATGCGCGTCTAAGGGGCTTTATGCATATTACAAAAAAGAAATACTTCCAGCAGAGGAAACACTACCCCCTGCTGGATGGGCATACTCACTGTTGACATACTACATGGACAATCTCGTAAGATGAATCAGTGACATGCGGTCCGATGCCGCGACATGAAGCATTGATCCTGATCGTTATTGGGATGATTTATCATAAGAAATGTGCCATAATACCGCCCCAGTTACTTCTATGCAGCTGTTTATAACTGATGTCCAGTTACGGCCACCCCGGCGAGTACAACCTTTCGGGTCACAATAAAGCCTGCTCGAAAATTTGAAAGCAAAAAATTCAATCAATGCGTTATAGTTTTCAGGCCACGTTCAAGTTAAGTTCGTGTGAGCGGAAAACTTGTACTCGCCGGGGTGAGCCGTCTTTCTAAAAATAAGTAGGTGCCATTCCTGGACTTCATATGCATTACCTGCTGGTGAGTATGTGACCTTGTTTTGCTACTCGCCAGGTAGTATATTAATCACGTACATGCAAGTGACACAGATATTTACTGGCGGTAACAGATAAATAGTAGGCATCGAATACATTTGATGATCAGCGTGGGGAATGACGTGAGCGAGGAATTGAATCGTATAGCCGCTTCATTCCTTCTGTTCATACACTGTACCGTCTGATATGTAAATTTAGGAACGGATCATCCTCGGGTAAAATTATGTGGCTCATTTGTATATGTTAACCTTCTTGAGTTTCGTTTTCGACCGGATATGCTTCCGATGGAAGAGGAGAGCCGAATGATATCTCAGCCTGTGCTCCAGTTCTTGCTCGCTACAAAGGGTGTTAAATATATGTCATGCTACACCCAGTAGCTCGGCTTAGATGTCAAGATGTACTGTCCGTACCTCGATTTTGTGCATCTATGTGATAAGCAAATGTAAGAGTGAGGATTCAATATTTAATCTTCATTGTTCAGAATTAAAAGTTAGCCTGAAGCAGACGCTTCCCAGTGAAGAGATGTAAAATGTGACTTTGAAATTGCATCAAGATGGGGGTAGCTTTCTTTCTACAACGCTCAGAATCTATTTGCGGATGATTGCAGATGACCTCCAGAGAGATTTTTTGGGACTCGGAGGTTTCACATGCCCGCACTCATACATTCCCTTTGGCGACGTACAACGACTTATCCCATGAGGAGACGCCAAAACGTAGAAGTTCGATTTGGCAGAACTGTAAGGATGCGAGTACCCCGGCGGCCAGTCTTAAGTTCGCACGATGCAGTTTTTTCGTGGAAGTTAAACTCAAAAAATTTCCCGAAATTTGTCCGGAAAATATGTATTTCACCATTGAATTGGCAAGCAAATATATTCGACGTTTACTGTATTGCTCCTGTCCACAGTCATACCAAAAAATCTCACCGTAGTAGCTTCCTAAAGACAAAATCGCAAGCACTATCCAGGATAGGAAAAAGAAAGGTGTTCAAACGCCAATCAAATTTCCACGGTAGGGACTTCTGGAAGTCAAAATTCGGAACATGGGCTAGGATTGGGAGTGGCTCGGGCAGAAGAGTCGCAAACCCCTTATGAATCTATCTGTCTTGTGTATTGGACGTAATACTAAGTTGAGACTCAGCTTCCCAGCATTTGATAGGTAATTTTACGCAAATTTGAACATATGCTACCCAGTGCTCAGTACTCAGTTCCTTATCCCGAGTCCTGTTGATAGTTATTTTATTCATTCCTTTGTGTAGTGTACCTGTTCCTTAGACGTGTTCTATGTATATATAAATAATAACATATGTGTTCCCGCTGTCAAGACTACTTTTAAGTAACTGCATGGATTCTTAAGTCCTAATGGATAGCCCCGACCAGCTGGTAGTGTATTATAAGCTCTGAGGCAGCGGAACTTACCGTGTCTCCGCGTGAAGAAATAGCTCGGCACAATCGACGGCTTCTCACTCAATGGTTCTTTCCTGGAACTTCTTCATCGAGAAGCATACTGATGTGAAAGCAAGTGTCCCCGAACCCTGGCCTAAGGTGTTGTAGTCGGTAAACTTACCTTGCTGTCTTCATGATGTGCTAAGTAATCTGTAGCAACGTTACTCACTGCCCAGTGAACAATTGCGCGATGCCTTTCAGAAACTTTAGAAACTTTCAAAATACCTTTGGCACAACCAGATTTCAGGTGTTCAGACTGCTGCGATAGTCTCTAATTAGAAGCAAGACCAAGCCAGGACTATCAACCCATTGTGTCAGTACTGCGTCGGCCTACATATGCCGCAGCTCTTTACTACCCTCATTATAAGCATGTAAATACATGATATATGCATATCATTATACGGTGTTACCGATTCCGCATGGCACATATTATGATGGACGTTAGCCAGACTGATTTTATCAGCATCTTTGGTTCTAAAGAGGATGGGCGGTGATCGCTACACTTGGTACTCGGTCAATAAGTACTTTTGAATTTTGTCTAGCATCCTCTTCGACGTTTTTGAGAGTGTCAACTGGTAGATCTTTTCGAATATAACTACAGTATCCCGTGCACATGTATAGTATACTACTTTGTAGAATCGAGTTCCTCTCAAGTTCTGAGCAACCTCTTGTAAGTACAAGGCACACGAAACAAGACTAATTGATCTATAGATATTAACAGTCCGACGCTATAATTTATGGGTGGGTTCCCAGACCTATATTTCGCACATACAGGTATAAAATACACGTAATCTGTATTCTAGAAGACTATATCTGGTAACGCAAAACTTCTTGAGAAGAGCATAGCTGGGGTCGGAAGGAAAGATTCTCAGCTTATCTTCGCGCTCACTGGGACCCTCGCAGGATGGAAGGAATTTATGGTCTCGGGCCGTGAGTCGGAGTTGAATCTTCTTTGTTCAGACTCCGAACTTGTCCGCGCGTACAATTCCAAACCTTATGCAATGTGTTTTCCCTCAATCCATCGATTTAGACATACGCACATGAACGCTTCTTGAGACATGTGCATGCAGGCTTCTTTGGATTCTCTGAGTCTTTTTCTAGACCCTGTTATACTCTGCTATGATACTTCCGTCCATGGCTTTGCGGGTCTCTCAAGGTGTAACGTGTATGGCTCACTAACAACTTTGGCATCTGCGCGTACGAAAGTACCAGTTGCATGTTGGGAACTGGATCGATTCTCCTGTCTAATTTTTATCAATCCGTATCTGCTCGTCACCCTTTCTATGATCTTTTCTGTCTTTTGACTACTCCCAATACTTCTCGATAAAGTTTCTCTTTCTCTTTCGTTGTGTTAATATCTCTTGGGGACCCCGTCGCGACTGCTAAGCTTAGCGGCCATGATTGGCTCCACTTCAATTTTTTTCTATCCGCAGAAAGGGGCTCGTCTGCGTGCTAAAGGTTTTTCTGTATCGCTTGCCTCTGCCGTTGTAACTCGTTGCTGTACCTCCTTTGTGCGTTGCTGTGTCTCCTCTAGCCCTTTCTCTGCCAGTAGTCTCCTGCCTTCTCTATTCATGTATTTTTCGTGAAGGTTATCGAAGTACTCACGTATTAATTTCTCCTGAAATTTCACATCAAGTACCTGTTTCGATTCATCTACTTGGCTGGCGCTATCCTCATTGACTGACAATCAATCTGCTTGCGATCTTGAACAGAAGTATGCAGTACGCTCCGCTGATTGTGTACCGGTATGATGTAAGTGCATTATAGGCGCATCTTTTCCTGACCGCACTGATGTATCATGTACGGCCGAAACAACAAGATTGCTTCATGAGCGGTTTATGACGAACTTGAATGTGTTATACATTTAGTCACAAAAGGGCACGGTCTTTTTTTTTTTTTTGTATTTACATAGATGTATAGAGGTGTCTTCAGTCAAGCATCGCAATCCAGGCAGCCCGACAGTGCTGCCTACTGTTTGTTCTGTCGGCTTGGAGGTGGTCTCACTGCTTAATAGCCAGAGCAGCGGTAGGAGCCGGTGTTGCTACCGACAACCGCAGGAATTGGGAGGTTGCCAGGTCCAAAGGGTGTGGCAAGGCTGTTGCAATTGAGGCCGCTATTAAGCATTATTAGCTCTCTTTTCAAATAAACTTGAGGAGAGAAACACTGACCTGTAGAGACTACACGCGTAATAGGCCGGCACGTTAATACTCGCAACGTTGTTGGTGAGCGCATCGATCATGTTGACGCAGCTTCCTGGGGCAACTCTGGAGTAGAAAGTGGCATTGGATGGACTGATGAGGTTAAAAGAAACCTCTGGAAATGTGTCCTGAATACAGGAGTTAGTATCAACTAAGGAACATAGATGGTCCACAAGAATTTCTGACAGTAGAATCAGCGACAGCGCTGGATGGAGCAGCGACTGCGATGCTGGAAAGCATGGCCAAGACAGTGTAAATGGAATATTTCATATTGAGGTCGATTGAAGAGAGGATGTGGAGATGGTAGTAGATATTGATTTACAGTGAGAGATGTACTGGTAAGCAGTGACCAGCTTTATAGTTTTGGAGTCTACAGTAATACAGGGGTGTTCTATCTGGAGCCCTTCTTTATTGAGCTTTATTACAAACTAACTCTTTGGACCAATGTCGCTTCTTATTCCACTCGGACGAGTTGCATCTCCGCTGGCACTTAACCGTGGTGTTCGAGCTAGCAATACAGCGGAAATTAAGACTCATTCACCAGCGAACGAATGGAAGTCAATGTACCAGCATCATAGATAAGTGCTATCTTTCATGTTCGCATGTACGTTAAGTACTTCAAGAAAACTCATCCATGCTTGAAGATTACAAGGCTGATGGATAAGTGCTGTACTTAGACTTAAGTACTAAGTACTTAAGACTCTAGGTACGGTGGTTGCACCTATACTCGAGCTCATGGTGGTAAAATATAGGTGCCTATCAGTTAGACGCGCGTTTTCATGCACATGTCTGTCATCTCCGTCAATCTAGTGCTTGAGTAGCACCATTGCCCAAATCTCTGGTCACAGACTATTAATGTATGAAAGAACACGTGAAAGCACTTTTACAATTACTGAACACGCAGTTATGGATTGAAGCAATCTATTTGTGTTACGCAGCCTTCGCAAAATGGTCTGAATCGGTAACCGTTACATATACAAGACCCCATAAGTCATCTAAGGTAGATAAATGACTCCAAAAGATACTCTTGATACGTACTAACTGCATAAATTTACCGGGTAAACAGTGACGTACGGTTCTGCCAGCCGCTTTTGGCTCCATTTTTTGCATATTCTGATCGAAATCGTTGTGCCATTTCTGAGAGAAAGGAAGAACATGGTCAAGCCTGATATGAGAGTTGCCAAACTATGTGGGTAATACTTTACTTGACCCAGGAGCATGGCATAGACTGAAGTGATGAGGTCTTGCACTAACTTAGCATTGAACCAAAGTGGATGACGATAACATGAACATCGCGTAGTCAATTCGGACTGATTGATCTATTGAAAGTCTGACGTAACCCGAGCAACTTGAGTATATGTATCCCACATGCTTTGTTATGGCTATCTATAAAAATATTACATTGGGCACTGGAGGTAACATGAAGACATTAAGGTGATATAAAAATATTGTTAACCAAGTAGACAGTCGCAAAACTGCTTTATCGGTATATTGACCTTCGAGTACTTATGTTTAACAACAACACCAAATACTATTCGGCTCAAGCGGCTCCTTTTCAGGTTTCCTTTGAGTTTCCTGAATATGAACGACGACGAACAGCCATACCTCATTATGAACATCGAGTGCACCCATTTCCTGCTTGATGACGTTTCGTTTTGTCTTTTGAAGAAAATTCAATATGCATCTTTTCACCGCTATACGATCATGTCATCCGCTACAGTTGAAAGCACAGCAATGGAAATAGCATGAAAAAGTCGCTCGACATCTGGAGAAGTGGCTTCAAATCTCTTTTCAAACATACCAAGGATAGATAACCGGGCATTATTTGGTCGTGCAGCTCTGTGGACGCTGAAGATAGCGACAGATTTAAGGAGCCGATTGATTGGAACAAAGGTAATTCAAGCCTTTCGATGTTATATATCTACTCTTTTCTATGACTGCTTTTGTCTAACACTGGGGCGTTTATTTTAGATCACATTTGACATCGCGGGAGCTGGCGAATCCTTGCTTGTAGCAACTATCTGTGCGCGCACCTCACCGAGCTACCAGGCTTCACACCTCTGTGTGAAGAAACCTATTTCCTACTCGCATCTTTCCCGGAAACTACAACGAGTGACGAACAGCCATTCAACATCAACTTTACCATGCCTATCAAGTCGACCTTTACCCTGGCTTGACGACGCTATGTTGTGACTATAATTAAATGTTCATCAATGCGGTGCTGGGGAATCTGTCATGGATCACAAGGAAATAAGGTCACTTTTGTATCCGGCTTTAACAGGCCATACATGCTACCGCCAGTACCCACCCCATACGATCATGACTTCCGCTGCTCTCGAACGCACACCATTGCAAATAGTAGTGAAGAACTCAATCGACACCTGGAGAAATGATCTGAAAGATCTGCTCAAACATGCCAAAGATCGATTTCCAGACGTTATGTGGGAGTACGATGACTACGCTGAAAGTAGTGATGGAATCAAAAGGCAACTTTGGGGACACAAAGGTGTGTTAGTGGCAGTATGCATATGCATCACATGGAGATGTTGATAAATTCTATTGGTAGCTATTATCTACGCGCGTACTTCAGCGAAGTACAATGTTACACAACTTTACTTGGCGAACGATATTTTCTATTCGTATCTCCCATACACCTCGCTATGCAGTATAAACGACTTTGACCGTCTGCTTTCATCGAAAATGGCACTCGCACCTTCCGTATTCCTAGGTCCCGCCAGCCAAATGGTTCATCTTAAACCTCCTTTAAATCGCAAAAAACTAGTTCAAATTCTTCAGTTCATATATTACGCGTTTAGATACGGACAAGATGGCGCAAATGATCCCCACTCCCACTCCTATTCTTTTTCTGGACTAAACACTCTTCAATTCGACCTTCGATTTGCCTGGAAAGCAAGATTAAACAGTGACATCCGGCTTCAAGTTCCTCTTGTTGGCCACGAAACACCAGGAGAATGCGAAATCCATAATGGGATGCACGTTTTTTGGTCCCATCGCTTCATCTTAGCCTCGAGGTCTCCTTACTTCCTTGCTGAGTTGAGGCAACTAGCCGAGGCTGAGAGAGATGGCATGATTTCGAATGACCTCCAATCCTTGACACTCCCATCTCCGCCTTTCACGGCCATTTCGCTATCCTTCATCCTTGACTTTATCTATACAGGAACCCTCAATTTCTCGAATAAAACTTGCGATTTGGAACAGGCGTTTGCTATTTACAGAGGAGCCAAATTCTTGATGATAGACAGCTTGCTAGATGAAATCAGGACGCGCATCGCGGAGGTGTTCCTACACGGACTTTTTAACTCAGCCTTGCCTCAGGAGGAATACGAATCTTTAATCGAATGCAAGTGGCACAGAATGGTGGAGCTAGGAGGTTGTGCTTGTGAACAATGCATAGCTAGACTTCCTCTAATCCTTGAATTTACCCTCTCGGGAGAGGTCGACGACGAAATGCTTAGACGTGGTGTACGAAGGGCCGTTGTCGCTATGTTCGGCGAGAGATGGTGCTCACGAGGGTTTGCAGAGTTGCCCCAATACGTATCTAACATTGTCTTAAACGACATGAAAGATTACATCGCCCCTGATAATTTCTTTCCCTTATTGTTTGCTTCTGAAAGGGGGTTGCGCAGGCTAGACAACATACGCACAATTTGGAGAGATGCCGCAAGGATCTTGCTCATCATCGTGCGAGATATGCTTGATGCGGTTTTGTTGGCACAACCGAAATTGTGCTTTGAATGTGAAGAATGGATAAAGATTATGCATGCTGATCGTGTTGGTGAAATTGGTGATATCAAAGTTCAGGGAGAAGAAACGAGATGGATATTTGATGCTATTTCGCGAGTCTTTCGTAAAGACGAGGCTCAAGAGCTTTTCAATGTACGTATGCTACGGTCTACCGAAATTTTACCAATAAGCGAAACGGCTTACCTCTTTCAATAGACGTTGCTTTCGTCTGTGCTTTTACGACCTGATCCTACGGACAATGAAACCCCTTTTCTACCGCACTCATCTTACATCAGGAATCAAGTCACAGACTTACTGGACCATTTCCTACTTTCGAGTATCGACTTACACAAGTCCTCTGGCAACAGTGGTCCTGGTTTGGGTGGTACTAGTGCATCAATGGAACGTCGCGGTGGTAGTTCCATTCCACTGTCATCAGCCGGAGTGAGGCATAGCCGTGCTTCATCGACATCATCCATTTCCACTTATACCACAGAATATTATCGACACCCCAATTTTATCTCTATCAGTGCTGACGCAGCAGACGATCGCAGTATGCCACCATCTGTATCTAATTCGAACGAGGTATCCATTTTCTCGTATCCGTCCTCACGCACTGTATCCACGTATTATGGCTTTTACTACACCAGATGGGCACTATCGATGGAGATGGAGTCAATCAATGGCGAAAACCGCAGACTGAGAAGATCCGCTAGCTGGAGCTCTTTTTCCTCTACGTCTGAAAGCTACGCAACGGGTCATTGATTGAAGTCTTTAAGCAAGAGTGATCTTGGTCTTTTGCACGAAATTATTTCAATTCATAGTCCAGATATGTTTCTGCTGGTATTAAATTATTTGTCAAGTTCTGCTTGTTTGATTGTTATTTGTAAGTTCCAATATGAGTTACATCTCTTCAACGGGTCAACGTCATTGGCTCGCTGGTGATAAACATAAACACGAACGGCACGTGATGGGAATTAACGCTCCGCTATGGTGCCAAAGAAAGCACAACAAAAGCAGCCTGATCCACATTGGTCATTTTCTCCTCTCACCATCCATTCATCTTTTCCCAGAAGTTACCGCCCACTAACCTGTCGGTACGGTGATATGAGTACGCGTTCGAGGGCAAAGCCAGGCGTTGAGAGCAAATCAACGTCTAATGTCCGATTAAAGAGTCGTGGTAATGCACAGCATGACGATATGGATGTAGATGGCACAGGAAAGGAGAACAACATTTCACGAGGGTCTGCTAAACCTGCTAAAAAGCAAAGGAAGACTGCGAAAGGGAAGGATAGTGTTCATAGTCGGAAATCCATTGACTGCATCTGCAGTAAAGGTGACGATGGATCACCAATGATTCTCTGTTCTGAGTGCAAGATCTGGTATGTCTTTATTCTACCCTGCTCCCCGTGTATCGGAGGGCCTGTCCAGAGAATCATCTAATAAAGGAAAACCAGGTACCACTTCACTTGTGTGGATATGAGCGAACCGGAGGCGGAGGAAATTAGTGAGTGTACTCATAATCAGCCTATCGGCCTGTCTGATGATTTTATTTTCTTCAGGTGTATATATCTGTCCCACATGTACTGTATCGACTGGCCGTTCTTCAACCAGTGAGTGGATTATTTCCTCCCTATACTTATGTACTGGCGAGCCTATGTCTCCTCGCCGTCGTCTTTTTTCGGTAGTCTTTTTTCTTCTTTTGCAGAAAAAAACAATATTCTATTCTTATGTTTTGTTTGAGGATCATGGTCACATTCGTTGTCTGCGTACTGTGCTCTCCTTGCTTGTATCAAGAGAAAGATCCGTGCTATGCGATGTGGTAGGATACCACCAGACGCACTTCGCTACATGAGACATGAATCGTATATGCGCTGTGCAGGGCGAATGCCGCCCCTGCAATGACTTGACGCTGAAATTGCGCATGAATACATACTTCACTTGAACAAATCATTGGCTGCTGCCACTGTATGTTTGGAAGTATATGGATAGGCCTTTTCGTAGATAGACTTCACTTTTACCATTCGTATATCTGCACCCATTTTAACTCGTGATGATACTCTCCCAAAATTTGTATGCTGACTTGGTGATTTCCAGTGACCTGGGAAGGCGAACAAGCGAACGAAGAATGCTCCGACGATGAAAACGCCATCACAGAGAAAAGGAAGGCTGCATTGGGGACTCGCAAAGTTTCACCTGTGCCTTTGCCCACTCCAGAAGGTTCGGAAGAGAGTTCGAGTAGTGAGGATGAGTACGTTGATGTGAAACCAGAGCATGTGGAGGATAACAAAATCACAGACAAGGTATGTATTGTAGTATTCTTTTCTTTCTGATTGACTGATTTCTCTGGTCAAGCAACGCACACAGCGCCGTAGTAAATCTGTCACATCCAACTCTGAATCCGTTGACGACACCAGAAGACGACGGCTAAGTCGTGTGAGGGTTGCTTCTCCACCCCCACAGAACTTGCCAACGACATTGAAACGAAAAGCCGCTGTATCAAGTGTGGTCCGTACTTCTCCGGCTCCTAAACGCAAAAGGTCTGCGGATAGTGGGAATAGCGCTACTGATGACCCGGCAAGGAAATATTGCTTAGGCAAGCTGGAAGAACTTTTCAAAGATGTCTTTTTACGATATCCTAATGCTCGGGCAAACGTGAAGAGGGAAAGTGAAGAAAACAAAATGAACGTCGACGAAGACCAGAAGGAAATCAAACCAGATCCTGTGGATACGCAGGAGGCGAAGCTCGGCGAAGAACAAAAACAGGCCCTAACGGATGCAGCCAATCAATTTGCGAAGGAGTTAGAGAGCTGCGTGTTTGAGATATATTCTGAGCCTGATAAGAATGGAAATCCTCATGCAGGAGGAAAATACAAGTGCGTATCATTTTTCCTTGAGTGATTATGTTATCGATTTTTTTCTTTTTTTGAAAACAGAGAGCGTTTCAGAATGCTTCAGTTCAATCTTAGCAAAGCGGATCGTGTCGTTATACACCAGCGCATCACATCCGGGAACATTACTGCCAAAGAAATTTCTTTGATGTCGTCGACGGATCTCGCTGATGAAGAAACAAAACAATCCATCAAGCAGGCAGAACAGGAAGCCCTCGAATATTCCATCTTGCAAAGGAGCACCGCGCCCCGGGCTAAGATCACCCACAAGGGTCTGCAAGACATTGAAAGTGTGAACGGTGATGTGCCGAGTGCACTTGAGGTTGAACGACACAAAGAGCGGGAAGTCGAGGAAGAAGAAAGGAGAGAAAAGGAACGTATGGCTCGTCTGAGGACAGTACAGAGGCAGCGAACAATGTCCTTGTCAATTCCTCCAGAGTCTCCCTCCGTTCCACAGGCCGCTGATCAACAGTGGGGCGCACCTCCTCCGGTACCAGCACATGCAATGTCGCCAACCCTTGGCGATAATGAAGAGATGGTCAATAAACCTTCCTCGACCACGCAAGGTCCTCAAGATTCTGGTAGCATGGAGCCCGAATTAAATCTCGCTGATTTCCTCAATATGGATGACGAGCAAGAACCTTCTGGGACTCCAATAGACCAACAAACGGGGTCGCATGCGGATTCGATCGCCAACTCTTTGAATACGTCTGCCCCCCAGCAATCTAACACGACGAGCACCCCAACCGGAATCTCCCCATTTGCTGCTCGCCCAAGGACTGCATCGTTCGATTTGAACGCTCTGTGGAATGCCCCCAAAGAGGACCCACAAGCTGCTACCAATCCTAGTGCGCAAACGGAGCCTCAAACTGAACTCACTAGTAGTAGCGAAGCCCCCGTCGACAACCCCACAGAAGATAGTGATAAGGATGATGCTATGGAGTTGGAAAGCGTCGAGGCCAATGACCAAGACTTTGACATGTTCCTGGACGAAGATAAAGTCGATTCCCCGACTGACTTGATAGTGACGCCGCTACACATGGAGGAAGTAGAGAATTTACCCCAAGTATGGAGTGGCAAGGTGTGACCTCCTTTTTTTTCCCTCTTTATTCGCCTTACTGAGCATTTTCTCAGATCGCCATGCCCCTCGACTCGAGTGTACCACAGGAGACTAACTTAGTTGCCCGCCAGATAGCCGGGAAAGCATTGCCTCCTGATTCTCCGCTCTGGAAAACTTTGTTCCCTACAGAACAATTGCGCATTGAAGGCCGTGTTCCCGTAGAGAACTCAGTAAAGTACTTGATGGCAATGCGTCTGAACCCGACAAAAGAATTATACGGTGCAGCCTTCACCGCAAGCTCCGCTACTAATATCGAAGATTTTAAGACTTTTTGCAATTTTCTGGTTTCAAAAAAGTGCGTAAATGCTCTCGACGGTCCCGTTTCCTTCGATTTGCTAATATCCGTCTTCCAGTCGTCACGGTTTAGTCTTCCCGTGGGGAAGTAGGCCTAAAGACTACCATCCAGGGCGCGAGTTATATATGGTCCCATTACTTCAAACACAAGCACTCCCTGAGTTTGTGGAACTCCTGGATAATCTTAAGATACCGAGTACTCGAACAAAAGATTATTTGCTTGGAATTTGGGTACTCAACAAGGGTAAACTTGCTCCTTTGCCTGGCGCAACCCAGCCTATTATTGCTCCTCCCGTAGCGCCTCAACAAAGTGCGAGCTTCCCGCCGACTAACGCCTCTGCCCCGCCTTTCCAAAATACTATGTTTAATGCTCCACCCCCTCCTCCCACACTTTTGCCTCACAATATTCCACCAGTTGCTGCTGCCCTTGCCCAGCTACCCGGTGCTCCTCCTATAGCCCCTGCGGCTTTAGCTGCAGAAGTTGCATCCCTTACACCAGAACAACTGCAAGAAGTCTTAAGGACCCTTGCAGCCACTACTAATCAAATTCCGCTACCTCTTCCAAATTTAATGCCACCGATTGTAGAGCATCCACCACCACCACCGCCTGCGCTACCACCTTTCAACCAATCAAGACCACCATTCCCTCCTCATGGTCCTACACCTCCAATCGCGAGTCATACACCCCCAGTGCCACCAAATGTCCAACCGTGGATTCAGCACATGCCTGCTCCTTCAGGTTATCCTACAAACTACCCTCCATCCAGTGTACCATATCAGCAGCCCTCACCTCGCGGTTCAATCCCTCCACAAATCCCATATGAGCGGCACGAAAATGAACGCGATTTCCGAGGAGGTCCACATTACTCTCAAGGCCCTCGTAACGATTATGAAGACAGAAGTAGGAGAAATAATTCGCATAATAATAACAATAGGGGAAATACTAGAGGTAGGGGAGGTCGGAACAACGATGGGCATGATCGCGAATTCCGTCGCAACAGCGATTCCGGTTGGCCTAGACGACAAAGGAATGATAGTGGGGGGCCTGGTTGGTAACGGGAGCAATTGTAAAGTAGTGTATTCGGATCCTCATTTACTGTGCTTTTTTGGACGCAGGCTGACCAGTTTACCTAAATTATCCTTAGTCTCTATTTCTTCTCTACTGTATGTAGTGGATAAATGTTTTCTCTCTTTCGTTCGTTAGTCTCAAGTCGACTTAGTGTACTTTATACAACGTGATATTATTTGATGAACCCGCCTCGGATTCTGATTGTTTTCAGTACTGGCCTCGGTGACAGGGGTAAACAGCCTCAAGTTCATTAAGGCAACCAATGTCGTACGGCTTTCGCGTGATTCAATGTAACAGGCAACGTTGGCTTCCCTTTTCAAATCTTCCCATAGTTTCTACTGTGTCCGTGTTAATTAACGCGTTTAGCCATCTTCTACATGAGTGACTTACCTTGAGACAACGCTTTTGAAATTAGTAGGTGGAAGACAAGACAAACCCTCGATTGATCCTTCTCATTTAAGCCATTATGGGGAAGAGTGGCGTTTTGCCGACGGCAGTGACTTAAAATGTCAATTTCCGGAAAATATGATAATCTTTTAGAAGTTGTCAGCCTTGCTGCCTTCGAGTAAATGCATGAGATTATTAAGGGGTATCCAAATGGTTTACAAGTACAATGTGTAAACATACAAAAAGACATAATCGAGAGCTTCATGTCGCTGGGTCATGAAGTACAGCCAATAGGAATTTGTCGTCTTGAAAGCTTGTCAATAACATATAAAATTCGAAGACCTGAGAACTTACCAGGAGAAATCATAATTTCATGCCGCTTCGTTCTTATTCTTACGAATCGTACTTCATCCTTGCAAAAGCATCAGCATAAAATGATTAATATAATATCTAGGTGAACATACGACATCAGCGTCGCCTGCTGCTGCGCCTAAGCCATCGTCTACTCGCACTTCTTCCAGCCCAGCTTGCACGCTTTCCACAATGCGTGCTACAACTGCAGCATAACGTTTCCCCTGTTCGCCCTCAAAGACGACACCAGAATGTCTGATAATGCTCGGGTGTTGCCCGCGGGTTACAAGCATGTATCCAAGTACCGATCGATGCGAAGATAACATTGATAGTGTCTGCTCCAGCTCTGGGGACATTGAAGAATTACTAGCTGGTGCCTGAGATGTGCTTGGCTGCGACGCGAAGGGTGTCCTCGCCGTGGACGGAGGATTCGATGTAGAGGCCCTAAGAGACTGTCATAATCGTTAAGCTACGCCTGAGTTATCATATGTATAGCTTACCATTTTCAGAGGTGGCAAGTGAATTGTAAATGAGAAAGTTACGAAGATGACTTTGAGGCGCGGTCATAGTCGTTAGCGATGTCCACGATATTTGCCTATGTTTCCCAGCAGCTTCGATTCATTCACGTGGTGTGTTGCTCAAGTTGGTGTAACATCACCTGACTCATGACGTATCGTGCTTCGGGCCTCGAGAGACTAGAGTCGAGAGTCGATGGTAAATGAGAAAAAAAGAGTCTGAAAGGATGCCTTAGTATTGCCTTTGCGAATGCAAAAAGACCTTTTGCTATGCTTAGACTCCGGTGAAACAGAAACCATACAAAGTGGCTACGTCTGAATTTCTAAAAATGATCTGATACAACCGCCTGACTTAACACATTCATACTATTTTACACTAGCTAAGCTCTCAATCTTGTATCTGAACCTTGATGGCTCCTTGGGATGGATCTGCGGCGACGTGGAAAGCTGCAACGGCATCCTCCAGCGCGAAGCGATGGGTAACCAAAGGTTTGATGTTGATTAGGCCTCCTGCGATGAGGCGGATGGCCTTCGGATACTAATAAAGAGAGGTCAACACACTCACCCGACCTATAGTTCTTGTTTCTATCACGTACCTGATTTGCGTAGCGATATTGGAAGCTGACATCGATCTCGTTTGCACTCAAGTGCATGAAAGGGAACTGGGAGCAGAAATGTGATTGATACAACATAATTCTGGTAATTATTTTGCACTTACTAGTTGCTCGTTTTTACCAACACCAATAATAAATACTTTACCGCCAAAGCTCATTGACTGTGATTAGTGTTAATGGTCGACGATTGTCTAAAGTATGAAACAATACTTACGTATATAGCTGTGTGGATGCTGCCTTCGACACCAGTGCACTCCAAAGCGACAGTCAATGGGCAACCAGCCGCTTCTTTGATCTGAGCGGCCTGCTCTTTTGAAGTGGTATTTCGTGAGATTAGAACAGTTCGTACGCCAGGGACGAGCTTTTTGGCAAAGTCCAAACGGTTTTGGAATAAGTCGGTGATGACGATAGGTTCTGCTCCTGCGGCGCGAGCAGCTAGCAAGGACGTAAGGCCGATAGGACCTGCACCACTGTTGCGATGTGTTCAGAGGTACATCATTGGGGAGAATGATTATGATTACCAGATGACGAGAGGATCTCCGAGACGAAGGCCAGAACGCTCGATGCCTGCAAGTGCGACGGCCAGGGGTTCACAAAGAGAACCTTCTTCATAAGATACAGATTCAGGGAGCTTGTGAAGCCATTGAGCGGGATGTAAGTGCCATCGAGTCAAGGTGCCTGTTGATTGTATGTATTTGATTATTTATTTTTATGCGATAGTGAGAACGATGATACTGTACCATGGAATGGAGGAGTAGAGAAGAAGACGACGTCAGGGCATGCATTGTAGCGCCCCGTCCTACAAGCCTCGCAAGAAGGTTGAGAGCAAGGGACGCCAGCCTCGATAGCAACTCGATCACCTATTATCAGAACATGTCAGACGAGAAGCGAGATCAACCGCTTTCGAGCAGACATTACCTGCTTTCCATTGCGTGACGCCTTCCCCGACCTCTACGACTTCACCAGCAGATTCATGACCAGAACCACACTATAGAGTGATTTCCGTTCAATTTCGTCCACTCATCGCAACAATAGCAAGACATATACCTCGTCGGTTACGACCATGGAATCACCGATTCTTCCATGTTGCCAGAAATGTACGTCGCTCCTAATTGTGCATTGTTTGATAAGCAATGCGTCTTTGGAGTAATTCGTAGTTACTAGGAGCTTACCCGCAGATTCCAGTAGCTCGAACGTGAAGGAGTACTTGTCCAGGACCAGGCTTAGGACGAGGTTTCTCTACCAAGTGGATCTCGTGGGCGGGGTTGTAGAAAGCAGCAATGTTGGCATCAGGACCGGGTTTCTCGCCAAGCTTCAAGACTCTGAATTCAGGATGTTCAAGGACCTTGCGAGGGCTGTAGATCTCGGCGTTGCCAATTGTGACTGTGGCAGACATGGTTTATGATGTAGACGCAAACGAGAATTAAAGCTGAGAGCCGAGTATTGAGTGTGCAAGCAAGCAAAGAAAACGACTGGGTCCGTTCTTCGAGAAAGGGGAGAAACCGAACCGGATCCTGCATCTTATATATGCCAACGGCACTCGATTTTTTTTGGCTTTTGGCATGAGCTCGGAAAATAATTTCAAAGAACCCATCTCCTTTCCAGGAGATAAATCATCATCAAAGGTGGTGGTCGTTGGTCAGGAGGATGGCTTCGTAAGGAACAAAGGTGGCTCGGCGGGCCGTATTATTTTAGTAAGGCCCGTGAGATTGAGGACGGCACACACTCGACGAGCAATCCCCTTGAATGTAAGGAAAAGATTGTTGTTCCTGGTAGAGGCATAGCCTAGATAGGGCGCTTAGAACATATCGGGGAATCTTCGGTTCTCGAGGTAATGAAAAGTTAACTTACTTTGAGTCAAGGCCATTAGTCTAAATCTAAAAGTAAGTCTGGGGGGCTCCTGAAATACTTATCGCTATCGATTAGATGGAAAATTGTCTTCATTTTGTTCAACATTTCGAGTAAGGAATCGTATTGTCGTTGGGACATGGAGTCAAGGAATTTAGGAGACATATGGGAAAACTATATGCATGCAAAGCCAAGTATGGTGACAACCGTTTTTTCTGTTGGCAATTCCTCTTATGTAAAAATATTTCCGATTATGCAATGTATTGTATTAGGTGTAGATGAACAATGGTATGAAAACCTCCAGTACGAGAAGGAGGGAAGGGTAAATGATTTACAATATTGGTGGCATTTAATTCTTTCATCCTGATACTTGAGAACCCCCTGTAAAACGTTTGAAAGTAAACCTGCGATACGAAAAGTTCAGAATTGTGATGCGAGAAAGTAAAACACTGATGCCATACCCTAAGAAAGCCAGGTCCTTCTCCGCACCAACGCCTTCTACCTTCTCGAGCTGATCTGGAAGATTTCCAAAGTCCTCAGTCGGGAAGTAAGAGGTGTCTGTGATAGATTGGAGATGGGGAACAAAAGGTGGTTCAATATGACGCAGTGAATTCCAATCTGCACCGTAGAAGAATGGATGATTCTTGATTTGATTCACGTTCAATCGTTCGTTTGACCATGTCATCATCCTGATTCAAAACAAAGGAATACTGATCAGAGGTCGTTTGCAGAGGATGTAGAGTAAGAAACACGACAAACCCCCGGATAAGATCTTCTCCTTCCCTCGATATATATACCTCTTCTGGGAAAAAGAGATAGTGTGGCCAGTCAATGATTTTCTTGTAGGTATCACCGGGGTTATCTGAACAAAATGGCGCGTAGCCAACCAAGCATTCAAAGAAAATAGCACCTAACGACCACCAGTCGCACTCTTTTCCGTAGCCCTTCATCAGGAAAACTTCCGGTGCAATCTATAAACGCGTTTATTTTTGATCCGGTGAGAATATGTTAAAAAAGAAGCTCACGTAGTCTGGTGTTCCAACAGTCGAGTACGCCTAGGTAATATCGTAGGTAAACGAGATCCATGAGGTTTCATAGGTGGCACACGTACCAATTTCCGACGGTTAGCTTTCCATGTCGCAATCTGTTCTCGGCTCATCGTCAGGTTGATAGGGTTGACCTGCACGCTGTTCCGTGCAGTGTCCCTGGTCTTTTCTTGTTCTAGGTATCGTTTATAGTACTCCCCGTCTGACACTTTGTGCAGACCAGTTGATAGACCAAAATCTGACAGTTTCAGATGTCCATTTTTGTCAATAAGGACGTTGTCAGGTTTAATGTCTCTGAGGCTCTTCAGTCAGTTTATTTACCCATCGCATAAGCGCACAACGTACCGGTGGATGTAACCAAGATTGTGTACGGCTTCGATTGCTAGGATACACTCTGCCATGTAGAATCGTGTGACATCCTCGGAGAAGACGTCGTATTTCATGAGCATGGTCATCAAGTCACCGCCAGGAAGGAACTCCATGATGAGATACAAATAAAGTGGGTCTTGAAATGAGTAGAAAAGTTGAACTACCCAAGGAGAGGTTGATTCGGCCAAGACGTCGCGTTCGGCGCGTACATGGGCCAACTAGTGGCACCGAGGTTCAGCTCTGAGTGAGGATGCAGAAGAGAGGACTTTGTTCGTACCTGGTCTCTCTTCAACATTTCTGCTTTCTGGAGACTCTTCATGGCATAAACCTTCCCAGTATCCACTTTCTGTACCAATCTCACCTACGGAGACAGAGATCCGCAATTGTGAGATAGGAAGTATGGACGAGTCGACCGTTATGCTGGTTTGCTCACCTCTCCGAATGCTCCCTTTCCAATGACCTTAACTGTGCGAAAATCGGCAAGCTTGATCTTTGTCCTCCTCAGACGAAGGTGCTGTGATTCGGTCTTGCTGTACTTGCGAATTTCTCGCTCCTTTGCATCAGGGGTGTGTAGTTGAGAGAGTTTTGTCTCCATTTCGATTCGTCTACAACCACGAAAGAGTGAGTGGAACGATCTCGGACCATGAATACACCAGATCGCACCTTGCATTTCGCTCTATCGCAGAGTCGACCGCAACCTTGTAGTACGACTCGAGTTTGAGCTTCGCTGCTGTTGATCGAGCGACAGCATCTGAGGAGAAATCGGCAGTTGATCGTTCAAAATAAACATCTGCAAGGAGGAAAGCTATGAAACTGAGGCCATCGGAGAAGATGAGAGATAATTACAGTCATCGGGACGTGATTTGCTTGGACTCTGTTCCGGAGCCAGGTGGCTTGTTGGACTGGAAGGTCCGGAAGATGGTTGATGCATTGCTGGAAGCAATTCGACTCAGGGGTTCCGGAGAATCGTGAAGGAGCAACGGACGAAAAAGAAAAAGAAAAGAAGGAGAAGCGTGTTCGAAAGGGAAGAAGATATCTGCAAGCAAGTTGAAAGCAAAGCGCTAGTCTCCTGGCGTGGTGCTCAATATGGGTATCCTTCGCAATGGTTGCCCAGGCCCCTTCGGCTTTTCTTAAATTACACCACATGATGTCCCACGAACTCTTGGGCTCTCCCTTTCACTTTCTACATACACTGAACAGATTTATGCAACCGTCAATCTGCGCGATAATTTCCCCGTTGACTGATGAAATGTAGCATTGGTTCAGTGATTGACAACGGCAATTGTCACGAAGAGCATATTTTCTGACTTGTCGCTACTCAGTGTCAGAATACTCGGACAGTTCATGCTCACAGAGCTTATCAAGAACAAATCGCTCTTTATCAAGGAAAGCTCAGTTCGTTTCCGGGTCTAAGATGACCAGCAAGCTTGAAGTTACTGCAGCAGTTGAGGCTTAGGAGGTTTGTTTGATTCCGCTTTGATTGCCAAATACCGTTTAGAGCGCTTGTGTGTCTCCGCGCGAAGTTGCCGTACTGAATATTCTTGGACTTGGGTCCTCTGCCTCTGTATCTAAAATCTTCCTTCTGGCATCATTATAAGCCAGCATGGCGGAACTTACTCTTGATACCCTTGTCGACGATGGAAATTACCTTGGAACAGAACGGGCCCGCCTTGAAAACAAAGTTATCCTTGACGAACTCGAACGAAAGAAGAAAGCCCGTACATTAGTTGTTCCTACCGATGACAATCGCGTCAAAGCACGTCTACGAGAAATTGGAGAACCCATCACCCTGTTCGGAGAAAGAGTAAGCGATAGTCGTGTCCATTCATGAAAACTATAATGAACGTCCATAGGCTGCCGATCGACGAGACCGTCTAATTTACGTTCTTTCACAAATCAATGCGGCACGAGGAGACGATGGAATGCAAGTAGATGCAGAGTCATCTGATGAAAGCGAAGATGAGGTATGTATTCAAACGAAAGAAAGTAGTACAAGTAACCCAAATGCTGAATCCACCATAGGTAGAAGAATTCTATACAACCGGAACCCTCGAGCTGCTAGAAGCAAGACGACGGATAGCGGAATATTCTCTACCCAGGTTGGATTTTCCTACCGATAGGTTGAACTAGAAGACAAGGTGCTTACCATGCCTTTTCTCGTACTGCATTCTCTTTCAGAGCTCAAAAGCGGATCGCCCAACAGCGAATAGATAGTAGGATGGACCTCGGACGCGTCGTTGACGTTCGAAAAAAGGTGTTTGCAGAAGTGAAAGTGAGTTTATCTTGTATGTTTTCCTCTCTCCATGTTCATGTTCGAATTCCAGAAATTCACTAATCTCGGATCGCAAATTGGTGACGACCGTCCGATTTCTCAAGTTCGTTTTTCGCCGAATAACGAAATCCTTGCTACCGGAAGTTGGGCTGGAACAGTAAAACTATGGAATATGCCAAATTGTACTCCAATACGCTCTCTAAGAGGGCACAGCGACAAAGTTGGAGGCGTTGCTTGGCATCCTCAAGCAACATTGTCGCAAAGTGCAGATGCAGTAAATCTAGTGAGCGGCGCAGGAGAGGGAAATGTCCACCTCTGGTCATTAAATAGGTACGTGTAATTTGCGTCTCTGAGTTATATCAATGACATACCCTTCTTTCTTTCGTCCAGCGAGAGTCCCATTTCCGTCTTGAAAGGTCATCAAGATCGCGTTTGTCGTGTGGCGTTCCATCCTTCTGGAAACTTTGTAGCCAGCGCTAGTTTCGATACGACCTGGAGACTATGGGATGTAAATACGTCGAAAGAGTTGTTATTACAAGAAGGACACTCGAAAGAAGTTTACTCAGTGGAGTTCCAGAATGACGGAGCACTTGTTGCCTCGGGGTAAGCGTTGACAAATGTCACCTTTCCTCACAATTATGTTGTTTAACGTCCTTTACATAGTGGTCTAGATGCTATTGGTAGGGTATGGGACTTACGGACAGGTCGAACAGCCATGGTTCTTGACGGGCACATTCAAGCGATTTTCGCAACAGCCTTTTCACCTAATGGGTTCGGATGGATTCCATAAACGTTGACACAACCGCATATTCACGCTCTGTTCTTTTCTTTCTAGATACCAAGTGGCTACTGGTGCAGGTGACGACACCATACGCATTTGGGACATGCGCGCGATCAAGTCGATATACAACATACCCGCTCACGTCTCCAATGTGTCAGACGTGAGATTCTTCCACGCGAATGACCTGTTCTTCAAGCCTCCTTCACCTCCGGACGTTACCATGGACGGTACCGATGATGGCGATGCCGCGAAACGAGACGCGCCTGAAAAGGAACACGCCTCAGCTGCCGAGGAGTGGAGGTATCGCTCAGGACTCTTCTTCGCCAGCGCAGGCTACGACGGCTTCGTCAAGTTATGGAGTGCAGACGACTGGCAGCTGCTCAAAAGACTAACAACAGACGCCGGTAAGGTCATGTCAGTGGATATCAGCAGCGATGGCAACATGCTTGCCTCTGGCACGTATAATCGTAACTTCCAGCTGTTTACTCCCGAAGATATTTGAAGGGTTTAATTTACTAGTTTAAATAAACGACTACGATACGGTGGTATTACAATTTGGGAATCAAGTCATAGTACAATTATATGATACCGTCGCGAACCTGGGATGAAAAGGATCAAAACGAAAGGTTCACTTCAAAACTGATGGGTAGCTAACCTTTTGCATAAACCCGGAGACACGACCTAAATCGACAATTTGAGTTTCACTCTCAACTGCTGTGACGAGACCTTCCAACATCTGGTAGAAGAACAAAAACTAAACGGTATGTTTCTCTTGACGAGTACGTAAATGACTCACCTCTTCGACCTTATCAACTGGCAGCCCTGTACATAGCGCGACGATCTTCTTGCATTGGTATTCTTTCTCTGCAGAAGCGCCTTGCAAGCCCTTCAATCGAGACTTGACAAGCTCCTCCATGCGCATATGCCATATTTTCAGCCGTCTCAATTTGATCAACGTAGCGACAGAGTCCCCATTGGGCAATGGTGGTTCAGAATCGACACTAAATGAAACATCGACTGTACCTGCAATGCCAACCATAGTCGAGTTTGCCCCGCGATACTGGAATGCAGGACCAGCAGACTCGCGAGCGTCAGAGCCGTCAAGGTTTGTCCGGCCTGTCCAATCGAATCGATCCTCGTCCACAATGGCTTTCTCGATATTCCTGACGCGCTGGTTGACCTGGTCCAGCTCACCACAGCGAGACTGCCATTGCTGTATTTGTTTACGCTGTTCGGATAGTTCGCGTGTTGCTGCACGCAGATGGGCTTGAGTAACATCGAGGGAATCTTGTTTGGCTTTGATCTCTGTCTGAAATTCCGTACTTAGACCCTGAATCATAGAAGTCATATCTGAGTGATGATGTGTAATGAGTAATTTAGCAGAAGAAATATAGGAAAGATAGATATACCTGCGATAACGTCCTGACTCTTCTGAACTGTCGGAGGTGGTCCACTTCGCAGGGACGAGAGTAAGTCTTCTCCGCGAGGACCACCACTCAATTCCTGAAAAAATGTGGGCATTTTCTTACAAAAGCAAGAAAAACACATGCTCTTACCTCTGTTTCGACGCCAAAATCACCCGGCCGTAGGCCCAACTTATTGGGCAGAATTCTATTTGCACCCACGTCCAGCAAGGCTCTTACTAAACTTCGACTCCCTACACGAGCAGCAATGTTCAATGCCGTATCGCCATGCTCGTCTTGTAGGTCCACTATGGAGCGGAAGTCTCCTCCCTGTTCACGGGCGATCCACATAAATATCTGATCAAAGTAGTATCGTGCTATTCCAGCCCTTCCTTTGACGCCGGCAAGAGATACAACATGGTGGATGACCGACTTTCGGGATGTGTCCAAAGTACGTATGGAAGGATGAAGACAGAGAATAAGCCCCGGGAAAGACTGCAAATCTGCATTATGCGTTGCAAGGCATGCCCTGATAAGAGGCGTTTCTCCTAAGAAGTTTCCTCGATGTATATCAGCGCCACTTGTTTTCAGAGCCTCGACGGTTTGCAGCCTGCCAAAGCTAGCAGCCATATGCAGAGCTGTGTGACCTTGGTCATCGATGATCATATCAACGTTTAATGGGTTAATAGACGCATCAGGGTTGGAAGGCTCGGAAGAAATTTCTCGAAGAAGGTCAAGAACAGCTACAGCGTCATCTCTTTGACAAATCAACGAGACGACAGCTTGTCTCCTACTATCTCTAAGATTCGACATTGGTTCCCCGGGACGTGGAACGATAGGTTTGGTGGAAAAGCGAGTTTTTTGTGCATCCTGATCGGATGTATCATTAGCTGCCTTGTTTGCATTGCCATTTGATGTGGACATGGAGCTAGATGGTCGAGGAGTAGAGCCATTGTTAAAGGTTTGAGGGGCTGTAGACTGAGAATTAGGGTTGGTCTGTGTCCGTGAAGACGAAGGCCATGCATTGTTTTGAGAAGATTCCTGTGATATTGACTCTGTTCGAGCTCGCTTTGCGGGTGACGGGTTTTCTTCCCCATTTGCTTGAGAATTAGCGGATGGTGGTCTTGAGCGATCCGGTTGAATGAAATCTGAGTAAGGTAAGTTTAGGTTAATTTTGAGATAGTAAAATACGAGACAAATTATAATCTACCAGTGACTGATCCACCAGTATGCTCGACGTCGGCCTCTGAGCGGTTCCGCTTTAAACCGACGCCGGGTGGGGGTGTTTGTGAAGATGGATGTGGGGATTGTCCAAAACCCCCTGTTTGATAAGGTCCAGGTGATGCAAAACTGGAAGAACGCGCTTGGGCTAATGCTAGGCCGGAAGTCGATGGTGTGAAAAGCCCTTGGGCGCGCCCTTGATTAAGTAGTCGAAGGGCGGAACCTGGCATGATTGGTGGCGGGGCCAGAGAGGAGGGCAATGCCCCCATATAGTTTGCCGTCGTGGTACCTACGCTGGAGTATGATGAAGAGGCAGACAAAGGACGCGGAGATGCTGTGCCTGTAGGAGCGCTGACTGGCAGAGCACCTAAGGAATTGGTGCTTGGTGTGAAGTCAAACAAGGGCGATAATAGCGGAGCCACTCCATACTGAAGAGCAATATCACGACCTCGTTCTAGTGGAATCCTAGAAGCAATAGATAGTAAGATCAAGCATTCACGCGTTTTCCCTTTTTATTTTGAAGGACTCACCATGTTCCTTGATATTTACCATAACCACCCTGCACAATCTCGTGTTTCCCAGGCAAAATTTCCTTCTCCAGGATCTTAGTTCTTCGTCCTTTGTCTACCCCGGCAACCTTGAGGATTTGTGTCGCGTTGACGTAGGAATCGTTTCGTCTGCGCATAACGGCGATGCCCCGGACCATACATTCGTAAACCTACACGACGACGCGACCGTGTCAGAAACGAATTAGTGACACCACAAAGATGAATAAGCACCTGAACTGAAGAATACACTGCATTGTATATTTTTACTGGTGGCTGGGTGCTCCCTGGAGCTCTAGGACCCGCCTGCATTGTAGCGAAGAAAAGGACAAAGGAATGTGGTCGTGGTCGTGGTGATGTGGGCAAATAGGTCAGGTGTCTTACGCCTGAGGGATTGCACAACGCGCCAACGCGTGAGTCGGAGCTGAAATTAGAGCTGGTGACTGACGGCCTCCACGCTCCTGACGACATAACGCCTTGCACGTTCGTCTACACTCAACCCTTTTAGATATATCGCGCCGTGCTCATACTCTTGAATTTTTCGTGGCTTCTGTCAGCACAAGGCGAGCAGATTTCGCCATTGATTCCCAACCGTACCGTATAAATACCTGACAGTGATTTGGGCTAGGGTATTGTTGACATATCTTAGACTTACAAACCTTCGATCTATACACCTCTTCTCTCCTTGAACCTCTCTCATGTCAGAATCTCAACCTGAAAGACAACCACTGCTTGAATCGTTCGTGAATTTCTATTAGGCTGTCTCATGGATTGACAGCTTTCGTTTAGACAAGATGTCGAGGATACCTCTGTCTATCCCATAATTCATATGATACGAGCAGTACGTGACTCAAGCTTCCGTATCTTTCTTGATTGACGAGCGTAATATACAACCCAGGACGTCATTGTGAGTTTCTTGTTTCTGAATTTACGCGCACGAGTGACAGACAGTTTCTATAGCATTATATCGGTATGTCTAGATAATTTGTTCAGATGCAATGCTTATAGTTGTACAGATACGCCCCTGTCATATGAATCCGTGAGTAGTGTACATGTATAAGTTGATGAAACCCTCTGTACTCATGGATCTCTATAGCTGACATCTCCAGACCTCACATACACCCTCGTTCGCCCTCTTGTTGATAAGTACCTCGCGATCCAAGAAGAAGGAAATCTATCTGTGGTATTTTGCTGTTTGATCAACCGAGTCCACTTCATACGGGACGACAATATGACTACCATGACGATCTCTCGCTCCAGAGCCGAACTCTGTGAGATTCTTGCTACTCGCGTTTTCCGAGCAAATGGCAATGATATTCTACGCCTTACCGTGGCGCTTACAACAACTTGGCCAGTCTATTCTGGTGCTGATCCTGATTTAATCTCTCGTGCTCGGGAAGAAAGAGATGACGATCTCGAAGATAGGGTGGGCAATGCTATCGAAATGGCTATACTTGGGAAAGCGAAGAAGTTCATAAAGAGTTCTGCATGTCAAAAAGTCATTGATGCAATTTGGTCGTAAGTAAACTATTATTTTTTACAGGTCGAGTTGTTGTAGCTGACGCGTGTGTTAAGAGGAAAATGTGTCTACCAAGCTGAAAGCAGCCATTCCATTCTCTCTGATGTACATGCCTTCTAATTACCTTATCTTGGGCATATGATCTCACCTCCGCTACTCAGACCTATAAGCGGAATCCTATTCATTTCTACGACCCGCACAAGGCCGCCCTTCTTGACCATTACCGGTCGGTTTCCCTCCTCCGGTGTTGAGCCCATCTAACCGCAAGTTCTGCAGGCTCAAAGTACCTTCAATTCGTTCAGTCCTTGAATACATCAAGTAACTTGGCTTCTCCCAAGTCTGGCTAATTGCTAACACATTCATAGCTTTCTAATCTTATTTCTCTTATTCGTCATTGCCATAGAATTCAACGAAAGGGATCGAATCAATGGGTTCGAATTAGCTTTCATGATCTATGCCCTTGGGTTTACGCTTGAAAAAATCGCAGCAATGCAAGAACATGGAATCAAAGGTTGTTATACTTTTTTTATGTATGATGATTTCTGGTTGACTTTCTCTTTCACTAAGTCTACTTCAAAGGGACATGGGTATGAGCGTATCCACGAATAATATTGTATCACGCTCTGACAGTTTATACAGAACGGTTTCGATTTAGCCTTCAGTGCGTTCTCGTTGAAGATACTTCCAGGTTCTGTTCACGTCCTTACTATCGATAAAAGTAACGAATTTCATCGTATACGCATCTCTACGTTTATATGGGATCTATCATAACAGTGAGTACCATAACTTGCCCCGCTATATCACGCACTGAGCGGGTCTTCGTAGAACCATGGGCGTGTGTCTACGGAATAGATGTCCTAGCGTTAATCGCATGCCTTATATTCCCTCGGTATGCAGCTTAATACGGAAGAATACCGCTTGTTCTCACTTCTTCCCTTCAGCTTGGCATTTGTCACATTCAAAGACAATCTACTGGTACTTTCTTTACGAGCTATGATTATCCAATTTATATTCTTGATGGTTATTGCTGCGTTCTGTTTCTGCGGCTTTTTATATGCGCTTTGGACGTGCGTTTTCACTGTAATCCTCAGAACCTATGCATTCTGACATTGCTTGTAGATTAAGTCGCGACGAGGCCCGGTGAGTGTTGGCTAGATTTATAACGAAGGATCACTAACCATTGTACATTACCAAGCTACGGTCCTGGGTATGTGTTTTTAGTAAAAGCGTCATTGAAAAAATTCACTCACCTTGTCATAATATAGATTAATCACTTGGTGGATGCTTGATTTGTGGTTTGGCTTAGATGCGAGCGGATTTGACAAAGCTAGTGCGTTCAATATCATGATGTTACTGTTCTATCAACGAATTATTTCTATTCGACACCAAGCTACATTCCACCCGGTGTTTGGCCCTGCTCTAATGGTCACGTATGCATGCTTAAGCAATACTCTCCTGCTCACAGGTTCGACGCAATCTTCTCCCTTATCTATAAACAAAAAAATACTTACTGCCTAAATACTACAGTGCTTGTTTCGGTATGTCGTTTCAAGCGTCGTCAAGGGGTTTATTTTTCTCAGTTTTTTGTAGATACTGTCCAATACGTTTGCATCCGTGAACGAGGATGCGGCTGCCGAGGTAAGCTCAATGATCAATTTGACTGGGCACATAATTATAAACGCGCATCAGGCAATGTTTAGGAAGGCGGTCTCCACTATCGAAGGGTAGTGTCTTGCCATGATCTACTTCATCGGATACTAATTTCAATTTTGTTAGTGTCAAAGCAGATTCTCTCTTCTCTTACCAACCGCCCGTCAATCTTGTAGCTCTGTGCATCATGCTCCCTGCGAGCTACATTCTTTCTCCTCGCTGGTTTCACAAGGTATCATTAAGTCTAATGGTAGAGTGATTTTTGTATTTATAACTGACCAACTTATGTCCCTGTATAGGTCAATGTTTTCATGATCCGGTTGGTCCTGTGTCTCATCGCTTGCATAAACCCCACTGATATGCATCACATAGGCTTACAAGTTTTCCGATCCTCCTTGGGATCTCCCTTTATGAAAGGCAATCCAAAAAAGCCGGGACACTAACATTTTATGATACTGTTTCTCATATGGCAGAGAGGGTCTTCGACACCCTTCCTCGGTCCATGAAGAGAATGAGTATGCCTCATCGACTGCTTTCCTTGCTAGCGTTAACTCCTTTTCTTTAGCCTTCTTTGAAGGTCTTGCTGGCGTGGATGCGGATATTGATGCAGTACGTTCATAATTACTAACAGGGAATATTGTTACGTTATTAACGGGACCGATCCAAGGTGTTCGAAATCGAAGATGAATTCGACAGTGCACTCGATATGGGCGACAATAACGATGGTTTTTCTATTCAAAATCATCGTCGCTTATCTGGAGCTTCTTCTCGTAGGGGTCGAACTAATCCTCCGGCCTCTCCACCAAAGCTCATTACACGTACGAGACTTAATTCGGTTATGACCCGTCCCGAGATATACAGTCCCCTGGCTCAAGTCTTCAACCCTCTGGTGGTTGAAGATGATCAAAATCGGGAGACTCCCAATGCCAGTAGCTCTTTAGCCAGCGGTGTTAGCTATGGGCCTGCAACGAGAAGGAGGATGACATCTATTCATACGGGACAACAAAGACGTGTCACTCATGATGGCCTGTATGCACAGATGCATCGGAAGGTTCCTGTCATGAGTGACAAACACTCACCCCCAGACCAAGGACCACTGCGCTCAAGAAGCCACGAGCGTTGGACGTCACCTTCGACGACTGCAAAGGAAATTAAGGACTCCGAAGAAAATACGGGTGAAGACCCTAGTAATTCCGCAATTTTACACCGGTTGGAAGACATGGAACAACGGCAGGCGAGGATCGAGGAATTGCTCACGCAGATAGCTCACAACATGAAAAACCATAATGTATCATAAAAAATCGTAATACAGTCATGTCGTTATATCTCATCACGCAAGTGGCACAGATTGTCCATGCACATACAAAGTCCGACAATTTGGTGTTTCGATCTTGATTTACTGAGGAGCATCGAACTTAAGGTGGGAAATAACTTGTTAACGAAACAAAAGAGTGTGATTCTGCCACAACTTACCAAGATTGACATAGATGTTGGCCACTCTGAAATTTCTTGTGCATTGTTGAGGTATGAGTAGAAAACTTCCGGACGATTGTGATTTTTGAACCTAATTACGTTTCTTCAGAATTGTAATTTGAATTACGTGAGGTAAAAGGATAGTTACCTCTTCAGCACTCCTGATTGGCCTGGTGCACGTTGGACATTGCTGAGCTCAAACACAGCGCGTAGCACCTGAGACACAATCTGCAAAAAAAAACCATTAGAATCAGCGTACGCAAATCATGTGTTCGTCAAAGGGTGTGTACCTTGACAGTAAGCTCTTCTCCAAGATAGCTGTAAGAAAGGGTTTTCCCATCAGTAATGGCGATGTGAATCAGGAAAGCAAAGATTCTGACTTGAACAATCCATCGGCGAACAAACGGTTCTGGATCGAGCGAGTTGCATTGAAAGATGTTGGGTCTTGGAATACCTTTTCCTGTTGTATAACAGCAATCAGTGAATGATAGATTTGACCAATTGCAGTATCACTTACGTCGAAGTTCGCCGATGCCGTGTTAAGGAA